>ENA-ORDA01000003-ORDA01000003.1-marine-metagenome-genome-assembly--contig:-NODE-3-length-257136-cov-5.470129_pt1 | contig 257136 bp, 228 predicted proteins | sample MGYA00237778_ERZ508506 | MGnify/ENA primary metagenome ERZ508506 (study PRJEB26177, sample SAMN06267891) | marine metagenome | isolation source: Monterey Bay, California, USA | place: Pacific...
TTAGAAAAAAATACCCCACAACAAAAGTAAAAGAATAACGTCCACCACTATTAGAATCATAATTGAGCTGCAGCCGTACTCAACTTCTTCTTTGTAGAGGGCCTTATGAATTGAGAAAGAGAAATACAGAAATAAACACGTAAACAGGATCTTCATTTTTTAACTATTTCCATTTATCAATCATACGCAATATTTCTTGAACAAGTTTAACGGGTTGATCCAAAGGTATGTGGTGAGCAGCATCTTCAATAGGTATTATTCTCGTCCCTTTTTTTGCACTTGATCTCGCATAGTTTAGTATTTCGTCAGAAAACATTGAGCTTTTGGTACCATAAAGAATGCCGAGTTTGCATGAAAGTTCAAAAGCTATACTTCTTGTCATGTGGCCAAAGCCAAGCTTATCAAAAAGCGAGTCGTCGAATTTCCATTCGTATCCCCCGTTAGACTCTCGAATAGACCACTTCGCTATGTAATCAAGAATATATTTATTTTTATTCGACTAATAATTTATCAACATCTGATCAAACAACATCAAGAGGAGTTATTGAATTTAGTACATCATCCATCCCTAACTCATTGTTAAAGTCTCTAAATTCAGCAATCTTAATTTCGCTGTCGCCAACTGGTGCATACAATTCATTTCCATCAGCCCTTACGGTAGTATTATCAAAAATACCTAAATTTGCATCTATCCCAATAATAACAAATATGTCAATTCAATTTATGATCCCTCACTATATTGTAATAAATCAAAACAATGTAATTACTGCTTTAACAATTATGGTCCTTTTTCTACTAGTACTGCTTGTTTTCGGTATTTATAAAACCGTTAAACTAAAAGCGGAACATAAAAAGCTCACTAAAAAATCAGAAAAGAAAGAGGAAGTCTATCAAGATTTTACAGAGGGCCATCTTTATTAAAAAAAATCTTGTTATGATGAAATCACAGTTGCCAATCTGAACAGTGACCTGTTATCTTGTTAATTTTTTATACTTCAAGCGCTTTGGTTGTAAATCACCTCCCAGACGCTTTTTCTTATTCTCCTCATATTCACTGTAACTTCCTTCAAAAAAGTATACTTCTGAGTTGCCCTCAAAAGCTAAAATATGCGTACATATTCGATCTAAAAACCAACGGTCGTGACTAATGACCACAGCACAACCAGCAAAATTTTCTAAACCTTCCTCTAATGCTCTTAATGTGTTCACATCCAAATCATTCGTTGGCTCATCGAGAAGCAAAACATTACCTTCCTCCTTTAATGTCATCGCTAGATGTAATCGATTTCGCTCACCCCCTGACAGCAATTTGACTTCTTTATTTTGCTCATTACCAGAAAAATTAAATCTGCTCAAATATGCACGAGAGTTGACTTGTTTTCCTCCCATCATAATTAATTCTTGTTCATCACTAAAATTTTGCCAAATAGTTTTATTTGGATCAATATTTGAATGCTTTTGATCAACGTAAGCGATTTTTGCAGTATCTCCTAACTTAAATTCTCCTTGATCAGGAACTTCTTCTCCCATAATCATTTTAAAAATAGTCGTTTTCCCTGCACCATTAGGTCCAATCACTCCAACAATTCCCGCTTGCGGCAAGTTGAAATTTAAATTTTCATATAATAATTTATCTGCATAAGCCTTACTGACATTGATAGACTCAATGACATTTGTCCCGAGTCGCGGACCATTAGGAATATATATTTCAAGTTTCTCATCAAGTTGTTTCTGATCTTGATTCATCAACTTATCATAATTTTTTAATCGTGCTTTTTGTTTAGTTTGTCGGCCTTTAGGACCTTGACGAACCCACTCAAGTTCTCTTTCTAAAGTCTTTTGTCTTTTTGACGCCGATTTACTTTCTTGAGCCATACGTTTAGATTTTTGATCTAACCACGATGAATAATTTCCTTTCCATGGGATGCCCTCACCTCGATCCAATTCTAATATCCATCCTGCAACATTATCTAAAAAATACCGGTCGTGAGTTACCGCAATGACCGTTCCTTTATACTGTGCTAAATGGTGCTCTAACCAATGTACAGATTCAGCATCCAAATGATTGGTCGGCTCGTCTAATAATAAAACATCAGGTTGCTGCAGCAGCAAACGACACAAAGCTACTCTACGACGTTCCCCACCTGACAATAAACCGATTTTTTTATCAGCAGCTGGCGTCCTTAATGCATCCATTGCTATTTCTAATTTAGTATCCAATTCCCAAGCATTTACAGCATCTATTTGGTCTTGTAATTCTGCTTGACGGTTCATTAGCTTTTCCATTTTATCAGCGTCGCTGTACACTTCCTCCAAACCAAATTGATCACTAATAGCATGATATTCTTCCAGAATTGCTACTGTTTTAGAAACACCTTCTTTTACCACATCCATAACTGTTTTATCATCATCGAGTTTTGGCTCTTGTTCTAATAAACCAACAGAATAATCTTGTGAAAATGTAATATCACCACGATAATTGTTATCTCTGCCTGCAATAATTTTTAAGAGAGTAGATTTACCAGACCCGTTGAGTCCTAGAATGCCAATTTTCGCACCATAAAAAAAACTTAGATAAATATTTTTTAACACTGGCGTGTTAGCTCCTGAAAATGTCTTGGTTAGGCCAGACATTGAAAAAATTACTTTTTTATCGTCACTCATTATACGCGGCCTTTTAAAGCGTTAAACACCCAAGCAATGGCAAAAAAACCGATTCCTACTGAGGCAAAACCCCAACCTGCAACTTCGTTATACCTAAATGCACCTAATCCTATTAATCCTAATCCTACTAAAATCATAATGGTTGTAGCCCAAGCTAACACCGTATTTTTGTTCATTCCCATATGGTTTGTCTTTCATTAGTTAGTTGTATTACAAATATCGTATTTTTAGTAATAATAGCACTCTTTCACTAGACGCTTTTTTATTTCTCTGATGTTAGGTTAACTCATTGGAACTTCAATTAAAAGCATATCTGAAGATTCTTGTGCTACTATTTTAAAACTATTAATTTCTGATACACCTATAGCATCTCGTTTTTTTAATATCGTGTTATTGATTAAAGAAACTCCATCAATAGTCATAACATACACCCCGTGACATTTACTCTTTAAAAAGTACTCCACACTACGTCCTTTATCTAAGCTTATCCGGGATAATCTTACATCTTGGTAAATCTTCAAACTTTCTGTATCGTCATCATCATATGATGACACGAGCGTTTGAAACTTATTATGACGGTCTCTATCAAAAAAAAACTTTTGATCATATCTTGGATTGATGTCTCTTTTATTTGGAATAATCCAAATTTGAAAGAGCTTTAATTCTGTTTCAGTTGATGCATTCATTTCTGAGTGTTCAATCCCCTTACCTGCTGACATAATTTGAACTTCACCTGGCAGGACTGATTGCCACTGATTTGCTAAGGAATCGCGATGCTTCAATGCGCCAGTTAATGGAATTGTAATAATTTCCATGTTATCGTGAGGATGCGCACCAAAACCCATATTAGGAGCAACAATGTCATCATTGAGTACTCGTAAAGCACCAAAATTCATTCTATCTGCATTGTAAAATGATGCAAAACTAAATGAATGGCGAGCTTGCAACCAGCCATGATTCACATGACCTCGGGTGTCAGAATAATGTGTAACTGTTTTCATTATTGAATTATTATTATCGTTCTAGAGATTAGACTTCAGTGGCTTTTACCGTATCTTATCAAGTAGATCACTAAGAATTAAGGCTTCTTCATCATCAAGGTTTTCTAAAGTATCTTCTTTCATATTTCGAGAAATCACTTTGAGTAAATGAAGGCCCTTGGCTGTAATTACAATGTGAACAACACGACGATCATGTTTACAAGAAATACGATCAATTAAACCTTTTGAAAATAATTTATCCATTAATCTTGTAACATTGGGCGCTCTTTCTATCATTCTTTTTTTGATAGTTTGAACTTTTAACGGGGCTTTGGCACCACGCAAAATTCTCAAAACATTGAATTGCTGTGGTGATATTCCGAACTGCTTAAAAAACATAATTTGTTTGCTATGGACCCAATTAGCCGTATACAAAATATTAATTACAGCCTTTTGTTTAGGGCTTTGAAATTTAGAATTAATATCGCGAGCTAAATCTCCCATTACAATTTAGAATTAAATGTATTTATAGCTTCTTGAAACTGCGAAGACAACACATCATCTTTTAATCCTAATTTTGAAAAATTCTCTTCAAAAAAAGGAAATGAAAAGTCAGCTACAACATTCCCTCCCATGTATTGAAATCTTTCCTTTGCTGCACTCATTACAGAACTACCTCCTCTACCTCCAGGAGAAGTTGCTAAAAGTAGCATCGGAATATTACTCCATAATTTACCATCAATTCTTGACATCCAATCCATTAGATTTTTAAAGACTGAGGTGTAAGATCCGTTGTGCTCTGCCAATGACAAAACAATACCTTGCGATGATTTAATTTTTTCTAAAAATAACATAGCGTTATCAGGGATTCCTTGTGATAGTTCAAGATCAATCCCAAATGTGGGTAATTGAAAATTATTTAAATCTACAATTTCTAAGGTAACATCGTTAAGTTTACCTGCAGCGAAAACAGCAAACTTTTTATTGATAGAATTAAGACTATTGCTTCCTGCAAATACTAATATTTTTTTCATAAACTTTTTATGGTTTTAATCACCCTCGCTGAGCGAAATGTTTGTTATACATACAAATATAAATAAAACTCATACTATATTCCTAGGAATATACTTCCATGTAATATATAAATACTAAACTGAATCTGTAATAGCAGACGCAACTTTTGTATTTTAGCATAAACAAAATCAAAGATGAACATCAACTTCAATAAAAACGAAGACTACAATAAACTTTTAGTGTCAGAGTTAACAAAACGCTTTGCTAAAATAAAACTCGGTGGAGGTAAAAAACGTATTGAAAATCAACACGCAAAAGGTAAAATGACAGCACGTGAACGTATTGACTACCTCTTGGATAGTAAGTCAACACATATTGAAATTGGTGGATTTGCCGGTAGTGATATGTATCAAGAGCATGGGGGTTGTCCGTCAGGTGGTGTGATTGTGAAAATTGGATTTGTGAAAGGCAGGCAGTGTGTCATTGTCGCAAACGACGCAACTGTTAAAGCAGGAGCCTGGTTTCCAATAACAGGAAAAAAGAATTTAAGAGCACAAGAAATTGCTATAGAAAATAACTTACCCATCATTTACCTCGTTGACAGTGCAGGTGTTTATTTACCAATGCAAGATCAGATTTTTCCTGACAAAGAACATTTTGGTCGTATTTTTAGAAATAATGCCATTATGAGCAGTATGGGTATCACTCAAATTGCATGTATAATGGGAAGTTGCGTAGCAGGGGGTGCTTATTTACCCGTCATGAGCGATGAATCAATTATTATAAATAAAACGGGGAGTATCTTTCTAGCCGGAAGTTATTTAGTGAAAGCTGCTGTCGGTGAGTCCATAGATAATGAAACTTTAGGAGGAGCCAAAACGCACTGCGAAATTAGTGGTGTCACTGATTATAAAGCTGAAAATGATAAAGATGGATTGGATACTATTAAAAGTATCATGTCTAAAATTGGAGATTACGATAAGGCAGGCTTTAACAAGATTGCCGCTGCAGCACCAAAGAAAAATCAAAATGATATTTATGGTCTTTTACCTAAATCTCGCTCAGAACAATATGACATGTATGAGATACTAAAGTGTTTAGTAGATAACTCTGAATATGACGAATACAAAGCTGGCTATGGTAAAACTATTATTACAGCTTATGCAAGAATAGAAGGATGGGCAGTTGGAATTGTAGCCAACCAAAGAAAATTAGTCAAAACAACTAAATCTAAGTCAAAATCAAGTGAAATGCAGTTTGGAGGAGTTATATATAATGACAGTGCTGACAAAGCAACACGCTTTATTGCTAATTGTAATCAGAAAAAAATTCCATTGGTTTTTTTACAGGATGTTACTGGTTTTATGGTTGGAAGTAAAAGTGAGCACAGTGGTATCATTAAGGACGGTGCTAAAATGGTAAATGCAGTAAGTAACAGTGTTGTTCCTAAATTTACGATTATAATTGGTAATAGTTATGGTGCAGGAAATTACGCTATGTGCGGAAAAGCATATGACCCGAGGTTTATTGCAGCATGGCCTAGTGCAAAATTAGCTGTTATGAGTGGTGATTCAGCTGCAAAAGTACTCTTACAAATTGAAAAGGCTTCACTAGAAAAAAAAGGCGAACAAATCACTATTGAAAAGGAAACTGAGCTTTTTCATAAAATTAAAGACAAGTATGACGAGCAAACATCACCTTATTATGCGGCCGCAAGATTGTGGACTGATGCTATCATTGATCCTTTAGAAACACGTACTTGGATAAACCTAGGAATTGAAGCGGCTAATCATGCCCCAATAAAAAAAGATTTTAACCTAGGTGTTATTCAAGTATAATAAGACCTATTTCAATTATTACATGTCAAAAACGGAGCTTGACTTAAATTTTTACAGAATGTGTAAGAAGAAAGTATACTAGTTCCTTTTATTTTTCTTTTTCTTTTTTCTTCGCTTTTTCTCAATTTTTGACTCTGAGAAATCAATCGCATTAAATATATCTACTTCCTCTGAACTTAGAATAGTTCGCAATTCCTTTAAGAATTCCTTATTTAATGCATCCAATTTTTTTTTCCTATCCGCTCGTAAATTTTTCTCATCAGAGAGAATTGCATTAGAGCTTTCAAATTTTTTCAAGAGCATTGCTTTCATAATTTCTTGCTCAAAGGCATCAAGGTTGAGCTCGGTGACACATTTTGGCATCATCTTATCAACTTCTGCATATGGATCAACTAAATCAATATAGGTGTCCTCATTCAATCGCATCTGAGGCACGTAGCCCCTTTGACCTCTTTGAACTTGATTTAATTGTTGAGCAATAATTTCATTACCACACAAGACTCCCAACAATAAAAATAATACAATCCTCCTCATATAATGCTTATTTCAGTCTTTACTAATTAGAGTACAAAGTTACTAATTATTCAATTAAACATTTTGAAAATTAATGATTAATCTAATTACCTAATTGCTGCTTTTTTCTTGGTATAAGTAACAATTGTGTTTGTCTCCCATTGACGTATCTAAATCCTTTTTCTCCAAAATATCCTGCCTCCTCCAACATAATTCGAATCTCGCGCTGCCATTCAGGAATGACTACTGTTGTATTTAACTCAATTGCATAAACGGTATTTGGATATAATGGATAATCACCATTTCCAGGAACCCCACCCTGGGCATCCCACATACCAATAGTTGGACCAGATGAGTGTCCATAACTCCCTAAAGGATGCGTATAAATTGAAGGTTTGAGACCGGCATTCCGAGCATCGTTGAGACTCTGTAATAAAATAGCGTTACCCGATCTTCCAACTTCAAAATTGTTAGTTAAAAAATCTTGAACTTGATTCCCCTTAAACAAGGCTTTTCTTAAATAAATAGGTGCATCATTTTCATTTGGTTGAAGAACATAAGCTAACTCTTGACAATCAGTATTTAGTCTCAAATATGTTATACCAAAATCACAATGAATTAAATCCCCGGGTAAAATTATCATATCGTTCGGCCTATCTGAAAAAGCATATAAATGGTCTTTATTTTGATTGGAAGATCTTTGCACATCAACAGTAGGATGAAACCATGTTTCTAATCCTAGCTTAGTTACTCTATCCCGCATCCACCACTCTACATCTGTGGTTGTGGTAACACCTGGTGTAATTACTTTTTCTGAAAAAGCTTCTGCAATAATATCATGGGTGATGTCCACTAACTGAGAATACAACATCATTTCTCGGTCTGTCCTTGTTTCTATCCAACTTGTAGCCAATTTTTGAGCCGATACTACTTTTAATTGATGCTTTTTTGGAAGGAAACTCATGAATTCGTCATAATCAGTTTTATCAATACCATCGGCAATGTTAAAATGTTTTGAATAATTTAATCCTATTGTTTTTGGATTTCGTTCATCAATGAGTTGTATTAATCGTTTCCATTGGTTAGGTTCTTTGTCTTTATCCCATGCAGAAAGAATATTTTCACCGAAATTATAACGAGCCACTGCTAGCTTATCAATAGAATTGTTTTCTTTATCTCGGTAAAAAACTAAAATTGTTCGACGTCTTGCGTTAAGCCATGTTGCAGGCAACATGGTCTTAAGAACCGGATCTTCATTATACTCCCGAGATATAATAACCCACATATCAATTTTAGCTCGATCCATTAATTGAGGCAATAGATTATTAAATCTATCAGATAGTATTTCATCGACTACCTGAGCTCGCTGCTGTTCAGGTAATATTCGTTGCGCATTTAAATGTATCGTAAATAACAAGAATAAAATCAGTGTTCTCATAATGTATGTATTTAATGTAAAGTGGTAAAAATAAATATTTTTTCAAACATAATGACACGACACTTGTTTGCTAATTATTCCAAATATTATTATACAAAAGATCTTACTTTACAGTATTGTTAAACGATTCCTAATTCTGTCAATTTTACCTGATGACAAACGAAAGAACGTATGTATAAACAAAACTCTTTTAGGAATTTCGAATTTTTTGAGGTTTTCAAATAAATTTTTAGACAAATCACGCTGATCTCCTTCGATTAGTAAAATAATCTCTTCTCCTAACGCTTGATTTTTTCTAGACGTGATAAAAAAATCTGTATCAATATGTCTACTGAGTTGCTTTTCAATTTGTTCTGGAAAAATTTTAATACCCCCTGAATTAATTACGTTATCGATACGACCTAACAACTCAAAAGAGTTTTCCGAATAAATTTTCACAAGATCATTCGTAACTAAAGAATTCACCTTTAAATGTGGGGCATCAATGACCAAACAACCTCTTTCGTCCTGAGAAATAGCGACATTGGGGAGGGTAAAAAATGTAAATTGTTGCTTCGATGACTTATTATGATTTAATTTTTTTACTGCAATATGAGTGATTGTTTCAGACATTCCATAAGTCTCATAAATTAATGGTGATATTGATTGTAACTTTTGAATCAGGCTAAATGACACTTTAGCCCCACCAACAATGATTTTTTTGACATGATGAAGTTGATCTAAACTATTTTGTAATTGAATTGGCACCATTGGTATAAAATCGTACGATTTATTCAAAACATCTAAAGGCCTTGAAGTTGGTTTAATTAAATCTAACTGCAATCCTAATATAAGGGCTCTTACAATCATCATTTTTCCAGCAATGTATTGAGAAGACAAGCACAATAATGATGAATCACTAGGCATGAGTTTAAAAAAATCACCTGTCTCAATGGCGGAACGAACCATCGCTTGCTTATTTAACTTAATAATTTTTGGGGAACCGGTTGATCCAGATGTCTTGACATTTACATAGGTATTTGAATCTAACCAATCTAAGAGAAACATTCCAAACTCCTTTTCATGAGAACACCCTTCTTTCACAAAACTATAAGCCACCTCTTGAAGTGAATCATAATCATAATGGATATTGTTTAATTTAAATTTATTATGAACCTTTTTATATCCTGGAATCATTTTTGCGTCAAACATTAAGTATCAAAAATATACTATTTTTAACATTTTTAAGTTAATTAATTTTAGCAAATAAATATCTTTGATTGAAAATAAAATTTGATGAAAAACCTTACTATATCTTTTTGGCTTCTTTTCCCCATTGTCATGCTTTCCCAAAATTTTGACAATGAAGATTTTATATTCTTAAAACGCCATAATCACTTCGATATTAATTTGGTGGATGGTGAATTTAACATCATAAAATCAGTAACTGAACAAGGTAAGTTTCTAACATCAAAAAAACTTTATTTTGCAAACGAGGTCTTAAGTTTTAACAGTTTTTCTACCATTAAAGACATCAAAGCTTTTACATATTTGCCATTAGAAAACAAAAAAATTAATGTGGATTATATCGAAACAAAACACACATTTGAAAATGGAGTTTTTTATAGTGATCAACAAACTAAAAATTTTACATTCCCGGCAGTAAAGGCAGGTGCTGAGACTCATTTAGAATATCAAGAAATTATTTCTGACCCTCGGTTTCTTGGCCTATTCCAATTTGGCTCTTTTGTCCCAACTCTCAGCACAAAACTATCTATTGAATTTCCTGATAACATTTCCATTGGTTACAAGACATTCCATACCAAAAATTTTCCAATTGAATTTAAAAAAGAGCATAAATTAAATCGTATTGTATACACATGGACTTTAAACAATATCGATGGTTTCCAAGGTGAAGAGCAAAGTGAATCATTATTGTATTACTTACCTCATATAATTTTGCACATAAAAAGTTATGACAAAAATGGAGACATTACTTCAGTATTAAATGACGTGAAGGATCTCTATAAATGGTACGATTCTTTGGTAAATAATATCACTGAAAATAATCTCAAAAAAGTTCATGACATCGCTGAAAACATTTCAAACGGTTACACTGACAAGCATGACAAAGCAGAAGCCATATTTAATTGGGTTCAAGATAACATCACTTACGTCGCTTTTGAAGATGGCTTAGGAGGATTTATTCCAAGGAGTTCGTCAAGTGTTGTTGAAAAGCGTTATGGAGATTGTAAGGATATGGCAAATTTGTTGTATGAAATGCTAAATCATGTCGACATTGAATCATACCGCGCATGGATTGGTACAAGAGATCGTCCATATTCTTACAGGGAGGTTCCTACTCCTATGGTTGATAATCATATGATTACTGCAGCAGTTATTGATAACGATACTATTTTTTTAGATGCGACTGATAGTTATGTTTCTTACGGATTACCAAGTTCATTTATTCAAAACAAAGAAGCTCTGATTGGTATTGATAATAAAAACTTTAACATTCGAAGAATTCCTGTCCCAAAAATGAAGGAAAATAAAACAGAGACCTACAGCGAGATCTCAATCAATAGCAACTTAGTACACGTGAATGAGACCAGGTCTTTGATAGGTTTTGAGAAGGTTTCGTATATTTCAGACTTCACGTTCAACAAAAATGATAAAACACGAGAAGAATATCTAAACACGACTTTAAAATTAGGAAATAACAAAACCATGTACTCGAATATTTCAGAAAGAAATTTTGACAACAAATCCTCTCCTCTTCTACTCAGCTATGACTTAAAAATTGACAACTATTTAAAAAAAGTAGCCAATAAGACCTATATCAATATGAATATCGATCGAACTCTATCCCGAAGTAAAATAGATCTTAAAAACCGTAAATACAGTAAAAAAATTGATCATAAGTATGAGAAAGCATATACAACAAGACTTATAGTCCCTGAAGGGTTTAAAGTTTCAAATATCCCTGAAGATCTTTCGTATGAGCATCCAAAATTTGGATTTGATATTTCATATGTTAAAAACGATGATCAAATTACCCAACATAAAGTAATTTACATTAATGCTTTAAGAATTGATAATAATGAATTTGAAATATGGAATAATTTTATCAAAAACATTACAAGAGCTTATAAGAAAAACATAATTTTAGAACAACTTAAATGAATAAACCATCAATATTTATAATTTTATTTTTCACAATAACTAATTGTTTAGCACAGTATCATAAGACTTACAATTGGAATGAATCACCTGTTATACATGAGCTTACCATGGAAGAAAAAAACAAAGCTTCCGTTGGTATATTAAAAAAGCACATTGTGGAATATGCGGAGAGTCTCTTCGGTAATCAATTAAAAATATATGAAACCGAGCATCTAATTACACACGTAAACAATGATGAGGGCATTGCTCGTCACAATACGGTATATATACCGATGTACGAAGTCATACGTGTTTTAGATATCAAGGCCAGAACTATTAATTCAGAAGGAAAAGTTGTCGTGCTAAATAAAGACAATATTAAAGAGGTAGAGAATGTTGAAGAATATGGAGATTTTAAAATATTTGCTATTGAAGGGGTTGAGAAAAATTCTGAAATCGAAATATTATATACCGTTGAAAAAGAGTATGACATGCATGGCCAACAGCAATTACAAGACGAATATCCCATTAGAACGGCTGAATTCGTTTTTATAACTGGTGAGACTACCTCTAGAATAAAAGCGTATCACACAGAAATCCCCTTTGAATCTGAAGTTATCAATAATAAATTGTCAAAAAGATTAGTACTAGAAAATATTCCTGCGATGCTCGATGAAGAATATGCAACTCCCAACGCAAATAAAGTTTCAGTTGCCTATCAGTGTTTTCCTAAAGAACAAAATATCACCCAAGGGATGTTTTGGGATAATGTCGTAACTAACATTGGTCCTCAGTTTTTTCATAAAGACACACTCGACATCGTTAAGACTGATATCAAAAATAGCATCGCTGAAACATCAAATTTATCAACATTTGAAAAGGCTACTATAATTGATGACTACATCAAGACAAATTTTACAGTGGTCAAAAATAATAATGCTGAGTTATCTAATATGGATTACATCTTGAAAAACAAGTCAGCAAGCGCCTTTGGCATTTTAAAAACATATTCACATTACTTATACAATTTGGGGGTTGAATATGAGATTGTTATCACAGCGAATAGATTTCTTAAGAAATTTGACCCAGAGTTTTTTAATCCAAATCAACTTCAAGAGTTCCTAATTTACTTGCCTAACGAAGAAAAATATATAAGCCCGGACAGAATTGAGTACCGTGTTGGTGAAGCCCCGTTCAATATTTTAGGCAATTATGGTGTTTATGTCGTTAAAAATTTTGATTATTACTTTAGTCAAATTGTTCAATCTGACCCAAATTTTAGTCGAATAAATCGCACGGTAGATATTTTATTTGATACTGATTTGTCTATTGTTACATTGACACAATCCCAAGAATATACAGGACACTGGTCTGCTACAAGTAGAGCTGTATTAAATTTTTATCCTGAGCAAAGTATCAAGGAGTATGAGGATTATTTAACAGGTTCAGGAATTGAGGATAAAGTCATTGAATCATACGAAGCTTCAAATACTGAGCTATTACAAATGGAATATAATAAACCATTTATTACAAATTCAGTGATTACATCTGAGAGTCTAGTGGAAGAGGCTGGAGATGATTTTATCTTTCAAATTGGCAAAGTAATAGGGACACAAAGTGAACTATATCAGGAAACTAAGCGCATCAATCCTATAGAAATGCAATATCCTAATCAATATGACTACACAATTTCTATATCAATTCCACCAGGTTTTACAGCAGAAGGATTGACTGAATTAAATATTGATAAAAGTTACAAATCAGTAAAAGGCAATAAGCTATGCAAATTTGAATCAAACTATCGAATAGAGAATCAAACAATTATCATTACTATTCAAGAATTTTATAAGTCTAATGAGTATGATTTAAATAGATATGAAGAATTTAGAGAGGTCATTAATGCCGCTTCAGATTTTAATAAAACATCTATCTTACTCAAAAAAATACTATAATAATTCTTCCATTTTGAAGTTAAACGAGCACATTAATACTGACTTTTTGTGATGTCATCAACTGATCCAAACAATTTATCTCTCCAACTGTTCCAATGATACTTCTTGGCAAAGATGAGTAGAACTAAAGGAAACACAACAAATAAAGGCATAAACACCTCTGAAAACTCTGCTTTTGTGGGTTCCGAAATATCTTTAAAAACAGAATGTGTTTGAAAAGCAGTCCAATCAGCCGTAACCAAAAGAGCCGTAAATAAATTATTGGCCAAATGAAATCCTAGTGCCAGCTCTAATCCATCATCCATTAAAGTAATAACGCCTAGAAAAAAACCAGTGCCTACATAATAAATAAGTAAAACGTATCCCAGCTTCTCAATTTCAGGATTAGCTATGTGTAACAAACCAAAAATTAATGAAGTAGTTACTAAAGGAATCCATTTATTTTTTGCGAAAACACCAATTCCCTGCATCAAATAGCCACGAAAGACGTATTCTTCAAAACTTGTCTGTAAAGGAACCAAAATAATTGCTAAAAAAAATAAAATCAAAAAAGGTCTTAATTTAAAATTATACTCATAATGACTCGGATTTGAAAAATAATCAACAAATATTAATCCTACAGAGATAGACCCCCATAATATTAATGCAAACCAAAACCTCTTCCAATCTATTTGTTTTCGTGATGTTGTTAATTGTAAAAATGATTGTTGATGTAGAAACTTAACTGAAAGTATGAGAAATACTAAGCCCCCAACAAAAGGTAATAAGACAAAACACAAATTAATGTTTTTATCAAACAAGCTTAACAAGTAACTCGTGTTGTCAAGTTGGGATTGGTCAACTGATCCGTTAAATGTTTTGTATAAGATACCGAGTAAATGAGGTAAAGAAAAAACAAAAACTCCCATTATGGATATACCAAGTCCTATCAAATATCTCCAAGGTTCGTGTTTAATTTTAAAAGCTGAGGCTATATACATATCTTATATTTTAACATTCCATTCTAAATTGTTGTCGTAGCGTAACATCCCTTTATCAACTTGTAAAGGTGCCGTAAAATTATTTGTAAATAAAGCTCCTGTCCCCAAACCCTGCGGAATTTTAACGTCATAATTAAAGGTCCATTGTGCTATTGCATTTAATCCCACGTTACTCTCTAACGCACTCGTTATCCACCAACCAATTCTATACTTATTTGCCAAATCTATCCATTCATTTGAGCCTTGAAAACCACCAATAAAACTTGGCTTTAGGATAATATAATGAGGTTTAATAACTTGTAATAACATTTCTTTATTACCTCTATCAAAAACACCAATAAGCTCTTCATCTAACGCAATGGGCAATAAGGATTTTTCACATAACGCTGCCATGTGTTCAATTTGTCCTTGTTTAATTGGTTGTTCTATCGAATGCAATTGAAAGTCAGAAAGGGTATTTAATTTTTCTAACGCATCATTTACTGAAAATGCTCCATTTGCATCTACGCGCAATTGAATATCGTCATATGAGTACTCAGATCTTATGAATTTTAATAGATTAATTTCAGTCTTAAAATCCAAAGCACCAATTTTAAGTTTTAGGCACTTAAAGCCCTGAGAGATTTTGTTTTTAATTTGAGATTTCATAAAATCTTTTGAACCCATCCAAATCAAACCATTTATGGGTATTGATGCCTTACCTGAAGTAAAACTCGAAGGAAACAATGTAAATTTATTTTTACTCTCAAGAGACTTAAACGCCATCTCTAAACCAAATTGAATACTTGGGAATTCCTTTAATTTTTCCAAAAGAAATTCGAGCCCTAAATTGATGTTTAAACAGGTCCATCCCAAGATCTCCTCAAAATTTGGCACATCATCAACACTAAGACCTCTTAAAATACCACATTCTCCAATACCTTTACGACCCTCATGCTCCAATGCTATAAACCATGTTTCTTTTTGAGTCATAACCCCTCGTGAAGTTCCACTTGGACGTTTAAAATTTAATAGATATTTCGTGTAATTTGCTGTCATTATAATTCTATGGCCTCTCCAATTTCTAATAGAATTAACTCTTTGCCTTTTTTATTAAATTGTTGCTTTGCCTCTTCTCGATTGATTTCGATATATCCAAATGTGTCAAAATGATATCCTAAAATTTTATCACATTGAATAAAATCACTTGCAAAAATTGCGTCATCAACGCCCATTGTGAAATTATCACCTATTGGGAGAATTGCTAAATCTAAATTAAACGACAGCGGAATAAGCTTCATATCATAGGATAATGCTGTATCCCCCGCGATATATATTGTTTTATTTGATCCTTCTATAATAAATCCACCTGGTTGACCTCCATAACTACCATCAGGAAAAGACGAGGTATGAATTGCATTCGTGTATTTAAGTTTACCAAAATCAAAATCCCAACTACCTCCATGATTCATGGGGTGGCATGTTAATTTTTTTTCTAGATAATGATTAGTTATCTCAAAATTTGATATAATCGTAGCATTTGTGCGCCGTGCAATGTCTTCAACGTCTAACAAATGATCCTGATGAGCATGTGTCACTAAAATATAGTCTGCCTCTAAAGTGTTAACATCTATATGAGAAGCTTTTGGATTTCCAGAAACAAATGGATCAACTAAAATTTTAATATTCTCAATAGTTATCGCCAAACTGGCATGACCTAAAAATTTAATAAACATAAATTATTTGTTTAGTTGCATAAAAATTATCACATTCCGTTATAAATAAAGCTCAATCCGAGCGTTAATGACAAAACAAAAGTTGACAGCGCTAATATTTTTAACTGAGAGTCTAATTCCTTTACCTCTTTAACTTTATACACAAAAACTATATGCCGAACAATTGGTATGAAGGTGACTAAAAACAGTAAATTCATTAATGATCTGTAATAAAGCAATGAGAATAACATTCCTAAGATTAGAGCAAAAATTAATAGAAAAGCGTGGTAGTTCTTTGCTTTAATTAGTCCAAGTTTGACGGCAACCGTAATTTTATCTGATTCAGTATCAGATTTCAAATCTCGCATGTTGTTCAAGTTGAGTACAGCGGTACTCAATAAACCAACTATACAGGCCGGCATAATTAAGACATGTTCCAAAGATTTAGCAAACAAATAATATGCCCCAAGAACGCTTATAATTCCAAAAAACAAGAAAACCATTAAATCCCCTAAACCTCTGTATCCATATGCCGTTTCCCCTATTGTGTATCTGAGAGCGGCGTAAATGGCCATAAAACCAAGAATAAAAAACACTATTGAAGACAAAAAATGATGTGTTCCAAAGGCTGAAAATATCAACATAAAGATCAGAAAAATTAAAACAATGATATTAATTTTTATTGCATCAAACATCTCTTTTGGACTGATTTTACCACTTTGAATACCTCTTTCAGGTCCAATTCGATTTCGATTATCCGTCCCTTTAACGCCATCTCCATAATCGTTTGCAAGATTTGATAAAATTTGGAGACCTAATGTCACAAGAATCGCTAAACTAAAAATAATAACATCAAAATAGCCATTGTAGTAGGCGATAGAACCAGCAATTATGATACCGGATAAGGATAATGGTAAGGTTCTGAGACGAAATACCGAGATCCATAACTTAAACTTATTCATATATCAAGGAATCCATTTTTTTTCAAAATTCGGCTTACGTTTTTCAAGGAAAGCGTCTCTACCTTCTTTTGCCTCATCAGTCATATATGCCAATCTTGTCGCTTCACCAGCAAATACTTGCTGACCAACCATACCATCATCTGTTAAATTCATAGCAAATTTTAACATCTTAATTGAGGTCGGTGATTTTTCAAGAATTTCTTTGGCCCAATTGTAAGCTGTGGCCTCTAATTCCGCATGAGGAATTACAGCGTTAACCATACCCATCTCATAAGCCTCTTGCGCGGAGTAATTACGTCCTAGAAAGAAAATTTCTCTTGCTTTTTTTTGACCAACCATTTTTGCCAAATAGGCAGAGCCATAACCCCCATCAAAACTAGTCACATCTGCATCTGTTTGCTTAAAGATTGCATGCTCTTTACTTGCCAAAGTCAAGTCACAAACAACATGTAAACTGTGTCCTCCTCCTACAGCCCAACCAGGCACAACAGCGATAACAGCTTTCGGCATAAATCTTATGAGTCGCTGAACTTCTAAAATATTTAAACGATGATAGCCGTCTTCTCCAACATATCCCTGATGTCCTCTTGATTTTTGGTCACCTCCACTACAAAATGAATACACCCCATCTTTCGATGAGGGACCTTCTGCACTCAGTAATACAGCTCCAATTGAAACATCTTCGTTAGCATTATTTAAAGCATCATACAACTCACTCGTCGTCTTAGGGCGAAACGCATTTCGTACGTCTGGTCTGTTAAATGCAATCCGAGCAACACCTTCACATTTTTTGTAGGTGATGTCTTCATAAGTTTTTACTTCAATCCAATTCATATTACCCATATATCGAAAATTGCTTCAAAAATAAGATAATCAATTTATTTTAGCGATTTTGAACCAAATAAATCCCATCTTCTTTGAAGAGAATTAAACGTTGTTTATAGAGATTTCCAATAGCCTTTTTAAAACCTTTTTTACTCATTTGAAGGTCATTTTTTATGGCTTCAGGGCTCGACTTGTCGGTCAATGGAATAAAGCCATTATTATCTTCCAATTTTTCTAAAATACGCTTAGAATTTGGCTCAATATTTCGATAGCCTAGTTGACCTATAGAAATATCCAACTTGTTACCGGGGCGTATCTTTTTCACGTAACCTTTTAAAATATCTCCAATACTCAAATCAATAAAAATGTCATCATGGTATACAAGACCCATATGCCTCTTATTAACGATGACATTCATACCTATATCCGATGGGTGTGACACTATAAGATCTACCTCTTGAAATGGTTTTACTGACAATGTATTGTTATTTAGAAATCTATTTGTTTTACTTGAAGCCACTAATCTATTTGTTTCATCGTCGAGATAACAATGAACTAAATACCATCCTCCTTTTTTCATTTTAAAGGCCTGCTCCTTAAATGGACAAAACAGCTCTTTAACCATGCCCCAGTCCAGAAATGCTCCCACACTAGTCACTTCATTACATCGTAGCAGAGCAAACTCACCCTTCATGATATACGGTTTGTCTGTAACCGCTACGAGACGTTCCTCGTTGTCTAAATAAACAAATACCTCTAAAAAATCATAAATTTTATAATTTTCAGGTTTATATCTATTTGGTAGCAACACTTCGTTATCATCATCATCCGCCAAAAAAAGACCAGGATCTCTCTCACGGATAATGGACAGGGAATTCATTTCTCCTATTTGTATCATAAAACAAAGGTAAGCATATTAAAAAGCAATTGCATAAGCTTGTTTAAAAAACACAGTCTCTCGTTTAACTAACCTCACTTACTAAAACGTGTTAGACTTTAACTACAGAATATCAACTTTCACAGCCATTCTAGCCAAATCATTTATACACTACGCGATAAATTCAAAATAATCTAATAGAATTTGGTCGTTGATTGTAGATGGTGTAAAGATTTCTAGAAGTATTGGAGCATTATTATCATCCTTTAATCTTGACATAGCTTCCCGAAGTTCATTTGATGTCTTTGCTGTCGCATAAACTATGTTAAACATCTCACAAAGTTGCTTGGCCGATAAATTGTGTTTAGTTTCAAAAAAGGTCTCAAATATGTCTGTATCATTTTTTCCGGGTAAAATTCTAAAAATACCCCCACCACTATTGTTGATAAGTATTATTCTAAAATTATTCGGAATATAATTATTCCACAAAGCATTACTGTCATAAAAAAAACTCAAATCTCCTGTCACCAAAAATGTTTGTTTCTTTCCAACAACCGCACACCCTATAGCAGTACTCGTACTGCCATCTATACCACTGGTACCTCTATTACAAAAAACCTCAACCGACCTATCCATATCAAATAATTGTGCATACCTTACCGTGGCACTATTAGATAACTGTAAAATTATACCTTGAGGAAGCTCGTTTATAATAATATCAAATACTTTTAGATCTGAAAAAGGAACTGACCTCAAAAAGGAATCATGTTTTTCACTTCTATGTCTCTTAACGGCATTCCACATCGGTTTATAATTACTAATTATTGGACTAATACTCTGCTGAAATATGGCATCAAAAAATTCATTTGGAGAAATTTTAATATGGTGCTCTAGACAGAAAAAAGTATTATTGGCTTTAAGCTCATCAATGTGCCAGTGGTGTTTTGGTTGAAATTTTCTTAGAAAAGCTTTTATTTTTTTTGAAACTATTAGCCCTCCAAATGTTAATAAAATATCTGGCCTCAACATCTCCATTTCCTCGGAAGTTAATGGAGAGATAATCTTGTCTATACTCGGGAAAAAGTTAGGATGATTCATATTAGATGTAGTTTCAGTAAAAACAAGAATACTATCGTCATTTGCCAAGCTATTTAACCATTTTTGAGATATTCTATTTGGTGCATGAACTCCTACTAAAACCATTTTTTTCTTTGAAGAAGACCACCTTGAAACTATATCTTTTAATAAATTATAATCAATAACTTCCTTATTAAACACCGTTGTTTTAACAATAGGATTTACCAAAAGGTCATTCGTCGTTTCATACAAAGGTTCCTTAAAAGGAACATTAACATGTACGGGCCCTTTGCTAATTATAGCATTATTGAGAGCCTTATTTATTTCGAGGTCGTTAGTCTCCAAATCATTTTCACATAAATTTGCAGAATAAAGACTGTGATTTGCAAAAACTTCTTTTTGGTTAATCGTTTGACCATCACCGATATTTATTAAATTTTCAGGTCTATCAGCACTTAAAACAACAAGAGGAATCTCACTGTAAAAAGCCTCGGCAACAGCGGGATAGTAATTTAAAAGAGCACTGCCTGATGTACAGACTAAGGCAACAGGATGTCCTGTTTGTTGTGCTATTCCCAGTCCAAAAAAAGCAGCACATCGTTCATCTACAACGCTGTAGCATTTAAAAAAAGAATCCATTGTAAAGCCAATAGTTAAAGGTGCGTTACGACTGCCTGGTGATATGACAATGTGTACAATACCTTTTGCTTTACAAAGTTGAATAACTGACTGGGCTAGAGGAATATTTGGGTATTTCATTCATCACAAAGATACAAAATGAAAGGTAAAAACGGCTAAGAGATTTATGACAAAACGCTAGACATGGTATACATTTTAGCGATCGTTTCCTCCCATTCTTTTTTGGCTTGAGAGTTTCTTGTCACACCGCCACCGACATATAGTTTAATCACCTCTTTATCCAATTGAGCACACCGAAGATTTACAAATAAATGAGACGCCCGTTTATTAAAATGAAACGCTCTATTTTCGATATTTAATTTCCCTGTTCGTGGTTTAACTTTGACTTCTCTATTCAATTCACCAAGAAACCCCGTGTAAAATTCCCTATTGTAATGTTCATTATCTAAAATAAACTGCATCGCTTCAATTTTTGGAAAACCACAAACAGCAGGGGTTGGATGTAAGGTGTAAATCAATTTTTGTAAACCACTTTTAATACCATGAATACTCCCTCTCAATTCATTTTGAATATGTAATAAATTACCAGCGCGTATGGTTTGAGATGGAGAAACGGTTAACTTATTGGTAATGGGGTCAAGGTTTGACTTTAGGTAGTCTGTAACAATTTGTTGTTCGTTTACCTCTTTATCTGTCCATCGAACATCCATTGTCCCCATAAACTTCTGAGTTCCTGCTAAAGCCATTGTTGAGAATTCATTCCCTTCAACTTTCAAGAGCGTTTCAGGTGTCGCTCCAAGCCATAATCCAACTTTGGGATGATACCAACAATAAACAAACGCAGAATTATTAGCAAGTAATAATCGTTTAAAAATTAAAATGACGTCTTTGTTACTTTCTTTAATCTCCACAACTCTTGAGACAACTACTTTTTCTAAATTTTCTTTAGTAATTTCTTTTATTCCTTTATTAACTAAATCTATATACGCCTGTTCGTTTTCAGTAGATATATTTTTAAAAGAATCAAAATCATTCAATACAACATCATCTTGAGTGACCATGGTTCTTGACATACTTAATGGTATCAATAGGGTGTCTTTTCGAATATCGAATGGTGAAAAAACAAAACCACTCTCACTAAAATCATCAACTTTATATAGGGACTGGTTTTTTTGTAACAGAGCTCTTATTTCAAAAGATTTTGGCTTTGAGTACGCTACAAATGGCAATTTATTGTCCAATTGATTTTGAAGATTATCAAAAAAAAACGTTGAGGTCATACAGATTTTGGAAGTGCTACAGTCGTTAACTTACATAAAGATACTAACTTTCCACTATCATCGGTAATTTTTATTTCTAACAATTGAGTGGTCCTCCCTTTATGTACAAAGCTTGCTTTCGCAAAAACAAAACCCTCCTTAACACTTCTTATATGGTTTGCAGAAATCTCAACTCCTCGAACAAAAACATTGTTCAAATCTAAAAACATGTGTGCTGCAAAACTCCCTGTAGTTTCAGCCAATGCAACAGTTGCACCACCGTGTAATATTCCATCTGGTTGAAAAACTTTTGAATTAACTGGCATTTTAGCAATTACAAAATCGTCTCCGAAGTCAATAAATTTGATGCTGAGAGTTTCCATTAATGTATTTTTACAAATGGAATTAGCATGAGCCAACACATCTTGTTTCGATAATTTCATATAATAAAATATATTTATTTCGTATGTTGTAAAAATACAAAACCGAAGTTAAATATGTTTTCAACTGAAAAAGAAATATCATATACAACCACAAACAGCTATTCAACTTTAAATCACTACTCCAATTTAACAAAAAACGTGTGGTTTGTTTGTCACGGAATGCACTATTTAAGTCGTTATTTTCTTAAATATTTTAAAGACTTAAATAAAGAAGAAAATTATATCATCGCACCTCAAGCACCCAGTAAATGTTATTTAAAATCAAATTTTAAACATGTTGGAGCTTCATGGCTAACAAAGGAAAACACTTTAAAAGACACCGATAATATCATGAGATATTTTGATGAAATAATGGCACATGAGAAGATCTCAAATAACGTGAACCTTATCGTTCTAGGATACTCTCAGGGTGTTAGTGTTGCTCTGAGATATGTGGTTAAAAGACAATTAAATTGTGCTCATATCATCATAATGTCGGGAGGAGTTCCAGCTGAATTGACTAGTGATAATTTTAAATTTTTAAATACAACAACAAAGATTATTTTTACTTACGGCGACAAGGATGAATATTTTGATAGCCTTCGAATAAAAAAAGAGTTAAATCTTGCAAAGAAATTGTTTGGTCAATCCCTACACATTGTGCCGTTTGACGGTACACATGCAGTGAACAAAAACCTCATTAATACCCTAACAAAAACATCATTCAAGAATGGCTAACCAAACTACTTTACGCTCGTTGTGCTATAAAAAACATCGGTATCCATCTGAAAAAATATTCCAATTTAAATCAGACTATTTCCATTGTGTTTGTTCCATAATCTTCTGAAAAATTTCTGAATTTTCATAGATACCTGAAAATGATTCTGCTCCAGGACCGAAAGCAAATACTGGAATCAGTGTCGCTGAATGACCTCCTGTAGAGAAAACACCCATAATCTCAGAATAATCATTGTACGATTTTCCAGCGTCATTAATTTTTTTGGTTGCTGCTAAAGTAAATCCTCCTGTCTCATGGTCTGCTGTAACAATGACCAGTGTATTCCCATCCTTTTCAGCGAAATCTAAAGCTGCTCCTATTGCATCGTCAAAATCAATTAATTCTGAAATCAGATAATCCGAATCATTATTGTGACCTCCCCAGTCAATTTGAGATCCTTCTACCATTAAAAAGAAACTAGAGTTGTCTTTATTTAAGAAATTAATCCCTAATTGTGTTGCTTTTTGAAGGTAATCACCTCTCCCATTAGCAACGGGAGGCATATGATTTTTTCCAAATAAGTAACCCAGTTTTGAAAATGATTTCACCTCTAAGAAGCTATTGAGTTTCGTTGTATCAATTTTAAACTCACGAGATGCGAGTGTATCTAAAAGATTGAGATTATCTTTTCGCTCGTTAAAAAACTGAGTCCCACCACCAGCAAAAAAGTCAATATTTGAATCCACTAAATCTGCAGCAATATCTTCATATAATGATCGTGATAAAGCATGTGCGTAAAAACTTGCCGGGGTAGCATGTACAATAGATGACGTTGAAATAATACCACTTTGAATTTTATCATTTATGATAAGTTCTGTAATTGATTTAACATGCGTTGAATCATCTGCAACACCAACAGCACCATTGTATGTTTTAACACCACTCGCGAAAGCTGTTGCGCCTGCAGCTGAATCAGTAATATCTTGCCTAGAAGAAGACGTTTTAATTAGACCTACATGTTTAAACCTGCTATAGTTAGGAATTGTGTCTTTAAAATAAAACGCTGATGACACCTGCGACAAACCTGTACCGTCACCGATTAATAGAATAACGTTTTTTGGAGTATTATTTAGAATATCTGATTTTTCTTTTGAAATATCACAGGCTAAAAAACAAAAGCAAAAACAGTATGAGGCAAGAATATTTAATTTCATCAAAGTTTAATTTTTTATAAAAAGAACAAAGATAGTTAAATTCAATATTTAAATTACATGTAGTTCATGGAGCAATTATAAAACAAATAAATGCTATATTTGGTCACTGTCGTCGGTAATAAGTCTGTTAATGATAGCGCTGATTGGCAGGATGGATTTTGTGTACTCTATACTTGGACCCGCTACCCAGACCGTTTTATATGTTGCTTTTTTAGCAGCATTTTTTGTTGCCTTCATTCCAATTGAAAAACGAATCATTTTAACCCATTTTTTTAATTTCTTATTTTTATTTAAAATACGCTCTATTCCACTTTGCTTCGTTCCTATTTTCTTCACGTAGGGCGTGTTAATGACGGTACAAGGTGTTCCCGAGATGCGTTCAGTAACGACGATATCTTCAGCGCCATAGTCAACACAAGCTTCCTTGTATTCATTGGTGACATTCGCCTCCGTTGAAGCAATAAAAGGGCTGCCTACCGAGACACCCTCGGCACCATAACTTAACATTTGTTCAATATCTTTTTTACATCCTACGCCTCCTGCAGAAATAACCGGAATATTGCAGTGTGACACTAATTCTTTAATGAGTGATTCAGGTGTACTATTTCCTCTATGTCCACCAGCCTCATTATTTACCGCAATAATAGCATCAGCTCCTAAGGCCTCCACTTTTAACGCAAATTTTAAATCTACCACATCACAAAATACTTTTATACCTGCTTTATGAGCTTGCCTAATGGTCTCTTGTGGACTTCCGAGGGAAGTAATAATAAAATCGCAACCTTCTTCACATATAACTTTTAGTTGTGATTTGTATTTTACATTAGATTTATTCACTATTAAATTAAATCCAAATGAACCACCATCAACCTTTTCAGATTTTAACTCTTTTAAAGACATGCGCAGTTCTTCTAATGTGCGATAATTCAAGGCTGGTATACAACCAGCAATACCGTGACGCATAGCTTCAATCACCATTGCTGTATTAGATACCAAAAACATTGGTGCTTGTATGATGGGATACGTAATAGTTAACATTTGAGCCAGGCGCGTTTTCATATGAGATCAGTTATGTCACAAATATAGTAATTATTATGCATGCATAGTATTTTTTAATTATATAAAAAAAAACGCAACCTTACGATTGCGCTTTCTAATATAGTTAATAACTTGTAATTAGGCAGCTTGTTTTTTAACTGCTAATGAATATATAACTAAGCCAAATCCAATTTTATTAATTGCATCAGCTATATTGTATGCTACATCTATACTACCTTCTGGAATAAAACTGTTATACCATCCTTCTGTACCCATCATGTAACCTAATGGATAAATAGCCCATCCTACAAGCACGAACCAACATAAGATTTTGTGCGCACTTAGTACATCACCACCAGCTTGTTCAGCAAGTTTTTTGGCACTACCTAACCATATTTCATACACGATTACAAAATAAGCTGCTCCTGAAATGGCACCCCATAACGCTGCTTGCCCTTGATATACTGCTTCACCGAAATATCCTGTAACAAGCATTATCACAGATAGTCCTATCATTTTCCACATGAGGCTTTGCTTTGCTCCTGCTACTTTTAAAATAAGGTAAAATTCAACACACATAAGTGGTACCGTTAAAATCCAATCTACATATCTAAAGAAGGTTGGTGAATCTCCAGTGGCAGCCCAATAATCTCTCATGTAGAAATAGTGCACAGCTGCAATAAACGTAATCAATCCTGAAACTAAAACAGACGTTCTCCATTTTTTGTCAAATTGATTTAACGATAAAAAGAAAAACGCTGAAGCAGCCATCATGGCCATACATCCAACGAAAAAAGTAAATCCAACATAGTCGGTTGGATCCATTTTTGTAATTTCAATAAATAATGATAATGTTTTCATGTTATTTAATTTGTTAATTAGTTTGTTGAATCAAACATACTAAAAGATGAACAACAAAAATAATATTTTAACAAAATATTTAATATTTTATTAGTAATCTTACATTTTATTATGAAAAAAATTTATAATTTCTCAATTATATTAAGTTTCGTTGGTCTATGGGTTACCTCCATTTTTTCAGGAAACACTGAAATCATATTAGGCTTTTTTTTAATTTTTTCGTTTGGTATCTTACACGGGTCCAATGACTTACTTCTCATACATACATTCTCAAACATCCCCTCTCGACTAATGTTTTTAAAAATATTAGGACTCTACATCGCAATCATACTATTAGCTGTTATGCTCTTTTATTTTATACCCTCCATAGCGCTCATACTCTTTGTTCTTTTTAGTGCATTTCATTTTGGAGAACAACATTGGGAATCAAAACAACTAAATATTTCATCCACACTGAGTCAGTTTTTTTATTTTTTTTATGGGTTATTAGTGTTACAAATTTTGTTTGTTTTAAATGCGGATGATGTCATTCTTACAATTGCATCGATCACTACATATTCTATTCCAGAGACGTTAATTAGCACCATTCTCAATCTAAACATAATCGTTTTATTGGTGCTTAGCGTCGTTATTTATCGTAAGTCAGAAAATTTCAGAAATTCTGTAGCGCTTGAAACATTTTATTTGCTCATATTTTGTATTATCTTTAAAGTCTCCACCCTTATATGGGGATTCACAATTTATTTCATCTTATGGCACAGCATACCATCACTATATGATCAAATTAAATTTATTTATGGTGACTATACTAAACAGAACTGTTTAAATTATTTTCGTAACGCATTTCCTTATTGGTTGGTATCCATTATTGGAATCATTGTAGTCTACAACATAATAAAAGATGAACGCATCGTGAACGCCATATTGTTCTCTTTTATCGCTGCAATCACTTTTCCTCATGCGTTGGTTATGAGTAACATGTTTTCAAAATACAAAAAGCGCACATAGAAAATTCTACACGCGCTTTTTTACAATTATTTGTAATAAATTTATTTTGATTTAAACGGCAAGTACGGATTTTGAACCCAAGCTACAAAGCTAGAAATTAATCCATAAAAGAAGTGATAAAAAGCTAACACTACATAAAGTTTTGCCAGTATTACAACAACACCAACATATTCCCAAGCAACCGCCATTAATCCATCCCAACTGTACGAAGCACCAGCTGCCATGGTTGGATCCCAATTTGTCCAATCATTAGCAAGTATATTCCCTATGAATTCAAGTCCAATTAAGCCATTGGTCACCTCGCTTACTGCAGCCATTGGTAATGCATAGGCATAATCGACATTCGCAAGCCAATCTGTCGCATAATCTGTGGAGACATTGAGAGTCGTTAACCAAGAAAGTGTCATAGCTAATGCACCAAACAAAGCTACCAACGCCGTAACGCGACCTAATAACTTTATGTTTGCAACAGCTAAATCTTTGAAGACGAAATTTACAATACCTGATTTTGATTCTGAAAGACCATCTCCAGTCGATCTAATCATCTGAGCTATTGGGAAAGCCGCATAGACCCAAACTACCATAGTTACAATACTGCTTACAATATCTACTCCTTCTCCCATACCACCAGACCATAAAGGAGAAAGCACAGCCATCAATGATCCAATTAGCACAACGAGTGCGGAGACAGTGTAAAATTTTCCTACCCAGGAAGCTATATTGCCCTCCGAGTCATTTGCCCATGAATTAAATGTATTCATTGGTAGTTTAGAGTTGATCATTTGTGGAAGATCAAGCACTTGATTCAAAATTTTTTCCATTTTAAATTGGTTTTAGTTAGTGCTTAAATCTACAAATTAATAATTATATAAAAAACTTAAGTTTTTAACATTTTAATTAAAAAAAATTTATTGTTTAACCTATTTTAAAGAAAAATAAACAATAAAAATATAATTTTAATAAAAAATATATAATTTATTAATAAAAAAAGTGCAGCTAGTTAAAGCTGCACTTTTTTAATATGGGTAAATAAGTTTTTACTTAACTTCCTCAAAATCCACATCTTCAACATCACTACTCTCCTCTTGATTTGAAGGTTCTCCATTTTGACCAGAATCTGCTCCTGGTGCTTGTTGAGCTTCAGCTTGTGCTTTATACATTTCCTCAGAAGCCACTTTCCAAGCTTCATTGATTTTCTCTAATGCAGGATCTATAATTTCGACATCTTTAGTCTCATAAGCCTTTTTCAATTCTTCTAAAGCTGCTTCAATTGGCTGTTTCTTATCATCAGACAATTTTTCACCAAATTCTTTCAATTGACTTTCCGTTTGGAAAATCATCGCATCAGCAGCGTTTAGCTTATCAGCTGTTTCCTTTGCTTTTGAATCAGCATCCGCATTTGCTTCTGCCTCTTGCTTCATTTTCTGAATTTCTTCCTCTGTCAATCCTGAAGAAGCTTCGATACGAATATCTTGAGTTTTATTTGTTGCTTTATCTGTTGCAGACACCTTTATGATTCCATTAGCATCAATATCAAATGTAACTTCAATTTGCGGAGTTCCTCTTCTGGCTGGCGGAATACCATCTAAATGAAATCTACCAATAGTTTTATTGTCTGGCGCCATTGGTCGCTCCCCTTGTAACACATGTATTTCAACAGAGGGCTGATTATCTGCTGCCGTTGAAAACACTTGTGATTTTTTAGTTGGGATTGTTGTGTTAGCTTCAATCAATTTTGTCATCACATTACCCATAGTTTCGATACCGAGTGATAATGGCGTAACATCTAGTAAAAGAACATCTTTGACGTCACCACTTAAGACTCCTCCTTGAATAGCGGCTCCAACAGCAACAACTTCATCCGGATTAACCCCTTTACTTGGCTTTTTAGCAAAAAACTTTTCAACAGCTTCTTGAACTGCTGGTATACGTGTTGATCCACCAACCAAAATAATTTCGTCAATATCGCTTTTTGATAAACCTGCTGCTTTTAAAGCAGACTGACATGGTGCTATAGTTCGCTTCACCAAATCATCAATCAACTGCTCAAATTTTGCTCTAGTTAACGATCTCACAAGGTGCTTTGGTCCACTTGCCGTTGCTGTAACATACGGTAAATTTATCTCTGTTTGCGCCGAGGATGACAACTCAATTTTTGCTTTTTCAGCAGCCTCTTTTAGACGCTGTAAAGCCATTGGATCTTTTCTTAAATCAATCGCTTCTTCCGTTTTAAATTCATCTGCTAACCAATCAATGATTTTTTCATCAACATCATCTCCTCCCAAATGTGTGTCACCATCTGTTGAAAGCACCTCAAAAACACCATCTCCTAGTTCTAATATGGATACATCATGTGTTCCTCCACCAAAATCAAATACAACTATTTTTTGATCAATGCCTTTTTTATCCATACCATAAGCCAGTGCTGCTGCTGTTGGCTCATTGATAATTCTTCGAACTTTAAGTCCCGAAATTTCTCCAGCTTCTTTAGTAGCCTGACGTTGTGCGTCATTAAAATATGCAGGAACCGTGATAACAGCTTCTGTAACCTCTTGATCTAAGAACTCTTCAGCCGTTTTCTTCATTTTTTGCAGCACCATTGCTGACAACTCTTGCGGCGTATACATTCGACCATCAATATCTACTCTTGGTGTATCATTATCTCCCTTAATTACTTTATAAGGAACGCGTTCTGCTTCTTTTTTAGATTCAGAATATTTATTCCCCATAAAACGTTTTATAGAGTATACCGTTTTTGTTGGATTTGTAACCGCCTGACGCTTTGCAGGATCACCTACCTTAATTTCACCTCCTTCAACAAATGCTATCACAGAAGGCGTCGTTCGTCTTCCTTCAGCATTTGTTATTACTACGGGCTCGTTACCTTCCATTACCGAAACACATGAGTTCGTAGTTCCTAAATCGATTCCAATAATTTTACTCATAACTTTATTTATTCTTTATTGTGTTAAATTCTATTTTTTACATCTTACCAATGACAATCATTATGCCATGACAAGAAATATGACATCATGTCAGAAGTCTCACTATTTTTTAAACTTATCACATGATATCATCTATATTTGCCGAAACATGTAAATTGTAACCGAAATGGAATGTATATCTATATTTGATATGCTTAAAATTGGTGTTGGCCCTTCCAGTTCTCATACTTTAGGGCCTTGGAGAGCTGCTGAGCGCTGGATTAAGGAATTAAAAAACTCAAACAAATTTCATTTGGTCAATGGCATTACTGTTGATCTTTATGGGTCTTTATCACTCACTGGTAAGGGTCATGCAACTGATTTAGCAGTTGTATTAGGTCTTAGTGGTGCAGATCCCGAAGTAACCATAACTGAAGATATTCACGCGATAGTTACTACTGTCAAACAATCACAAACATTACTTTTTAATAATGAGACATCATTAGATTTCAATTTTGAATCTGATATTAGATTTAACCGTAAATTCTTGCCGTTTCATGCTAATGGCATCACATTTACGGCATCAATCAAAGACAAACAATTTAGTTCAACTTTTTATTCTATTGGTGGCGGTTTTATCGTTAAAAAGGAGCGCAAAAATTCTCTTGAAAATAAAAAAATATTTAAAACATTTCCTTATCCGGTAACCTTCGGAAAGGAACTGTTAGGTTATTGCAATCACTTAAATATGTCAATTTCAGAGGTTGTTCTTGCTAATGAAAAATCTATTAGAAATAACACTGACATTGATGACGAACTACACCGGATCTGGACAACCATGCTAGAAAGTATGTATACTGGCTGTCATACTGAAGGAAGTTTACCTGGTGGATTAAATGTTCGAAGAAGAGCTTTTGACCTACATGACAAGCTCATCGGAAAAAAAACTTACCAAACACCACAAGAATGGCTACTGGCTATTCGAGATTCAGAGGTGAAATTTCGTCAAATTTTAAAATGGGTAAGCTGCTTTGCTCTCAGCGTCAATGAAGTCAATGCTTCACTTGGTCGCGTAGTTACAGCACCCACAAACGGCAGCGCTGGTGTAATACCTGCAGTTCTCATGTACTATTTGGTTATCGAAAATCACGATGCTAACTTTACTGAAATCAAGCAATTTTTATTGGTTGCGGGTGAAATTGGAAGTATTTTTAAAAAAGGAGCAACGATTAGCGCAGCAATGGGTGGCTGCCAAGCCGAAATAGGCGTCTCTGCTGCCATGGCAGCAGGAGCACTCTGTGAGTTGATGGGTGGCACTCCTGAGCAAGTTTTAATCGCTGCAGAAATTGCCATGGAACACCACTTAGGTCTAACTTGTGATCCCATTGGAGGACTAGTACAAATACCCTGCATAGAACGAAATTCAATGGGTGCTATTAAGGCCATCAATGCCGCAGAATTAGCTCTTGAAACCGATCCAAACAACGTTAAGGTGCCTTTTGACAATGTTGTAGACACCATGTGGGAAACCGCTCAAAACATGCATACGAAGTACAAAGAAACTTCCAAAGGCGGTCTCGCTGTCAAAGTGAGTTTATCTGATTGCTAATACTAATTGAGCAAATACAAGCAACTCATAGTTGATTTTTTACAAGCTAAACTGATGGTCTGCAACGTTGAAAAACACACCTCTGATACTCTGAATTAAGCAAAAGATTTTTAGAACATTTGAACTTCATCTATATTTACTATTTTTACACTTAAATACAACCAGCATGTCAATAGCCAAAAAGGAATACAAACGAGTTACTACAAAGTCACTTGTAGATATGAAAAGTAATGGTGAAAAAATATCTATGCTCACTGCGTACGATTACACCATGGCAAAAATTGTAGATAGCTCAGGCATCGATGTGATTTTAGTTGGTGACTCTGCAAGTAATGTCATGGCGGGTCATGAAACAACATTGCCAATTACTCTTGACCAAATGATTTACCATGCCTCCTCTGTCATTCGAGCAGTAGATAGAGCGTTGGTAGTTGTAGATTTACCCTTTGGAACTTATCAAAGCGATCCAAAAGAAGCGTTGAGATCTGCGATAAGAATTATGAAAGAAAGCGGTGGTCACGCGGTAAAAGTAGAAGGTGGTAAAGAAATCAAAGACTCTATAAAACGCATCTTAAATGCAGGAATTCCTGTCATGGGCCACCTTGGCCTTACGCCACAATCTATTTACAAGTTTGGCACTTACACTGTTCGAGCTAAAGAAGACAAAGAAGCCTCACAATTAATTGAAGATGCAAAAATGCTTGAAAAGATTGGTTGTTTTGCAATTGTTCTTGAAAAAATTCCTGCTGCACTGGCCCAGCGGGTAGCCCAAAGTGTTAATATCCCTATCATAGGTATCGGAGCAGGAAATGGTGTTGATGGCCAAGTATTAGTATTACACGACATGATAGGAATGACACATGAATTTAATCCGCGTTTTTTAAGGCGTTACATGAATTTATACGAAGATATGTCGAAAGCCATATCGCAGTACGTAACCGATGTCAAAAAAATGGATTTCCCATCCGATAGTGAACAATACTAGAGCTTCTTGTGTCTAAAAAATTATCTAATAAGGCCAATTTACAAGTACTTCATGAAGATAACCACATCATTATTATAAATAAGCGTGTGGGCGATATCGTACAAGGCGATATTACGGGAGATAAACCTTTAAGCGAAGTAGTTAAGGAGTACTTAAAAATCAAATACCAGAAACCAGGAAATGTTTATTTAGGTGTGGTACATCGTTTGGATAGACCGACATCTGGGATTGTAATTTTCGCTAAAACATCTAAAGTGTTATCCCGTTTAAATAAAATGTTCGTTGATAAAAATATCGGTAAAACTTATTGGGCAATTGTAAAAAACAAGCCAAACAAAAAGGATAACACATTAACACACTGGCTAAGAAAAAATCCAAAAAACAATAAATCATCTGCCTACAATCAAGAAATCACCAAAAGTAAAAAAGCTGTATTGAGCTATAAAACATTAAAAAAATTAGATCATTATTTTTTAATAGAAATAGCATTGGAAACTGGCAGACACCATCAAATACGATGTCAATTAGCAAAGATAGGATGTCCAATCAAAGGAGATTTAAAATATGGAGCTCATAGAAGTAACAATAACGGCGGGATCCATTTACATTCGAGACATATAGACTTCATTCATCCTGTTAATAATCAAAAAATTCGTATCACTGCACCCACACCTCAAGACGCGACATGGCATGCATGTATTGACTAAATTAGTATCTTTAAAGAAAAACAGTGACTATACCCAACAGACTTCAGCAGCAGCGTGATTTTTTCAAATCCCAACAAACCAAAAATATTCCCTACAGAATAAAGAAATTAAAGGAGTTAAAAGCCCTTATAATATCCAGAGAGAAGGATATCTATGATGCACTATATAAAGATTTCAATAAATCAAAATTTGAAAGTTTTATGAGTGAGTACGGCTTGTTAGTCTCCGAATTGGATTTAATACTTAAACATTTAAAGGCCTGGTCTCGTCCAAAACGTGTCAAACCATCACTGTTAACATTTCCTGCGCGAGATTACATCTATAAAGAGCCCTATGGGAGCATTTTAGTTATCGCTCCGTGGAATTATCCTTTTTTACTATCGATTGCTCCCATGATGATGGCTGTTGCAGCAGGCAACACAGTTGTATTAAAACCAAGTGAACTAACGCATCATACATCGACATTGGTGACTGAAATAATTCAAACTGTTTTTCATGAAGATCATGTTGTATCGATTGAAGGAGGCGTATCAGTTGCTACCGAACTTTTAGAACAACGTTGGGATTATATCTTTTTTACAGGCAGTGTTCCAGTTGGAAAAATAGTGGCTAAAGCCGCAGCAAAACACTTAACACCGGTGACTCTAGAGCTTGGTGGAAAATCTCCATGTGTTGTAGACAGCACTATTGATCTAAAACTCACCGCCAAACGCATAGTATGGGGAAAACTTTTTAATGGAGGCCAAACTTGTATTTCACCCGACTATATCATTGTTCATGAGTCAGTTAAAAAAGAACTCATAGATTGTTTAAAATCAGAAATAATCAGAGCCTACGGAGAACACCCATTCCAATCAGTTGACTACCCAAAAATTATTGATAAAAAAAATACTGAAAGACTCGTGTCAATGCTTGCTGATGTGAAAATTGTTCATGGTGGTGACTTTAATATCGAAAATCGTTATATAGCTCCTACAATTATCGATAATCCAAGTTTGGATAGCAAGGTCATGGCAACTGAAATCTTTGGCCCGGTACTACCAGTTTTATCCTATTCTGAAGCCGCTGATATTGATGTAATAATTAGTCATTATGAAAAACCATTGTCTCTGTATGTGTTTTCAAAGAACCGCCATTTTATTGACACAATGTTATCGACCTACAGTTTTGGTGGTGGAGCTATCAATGACCCTTTAATTCATTTTGGTAATCATCGACTACCCTTTGGTGGTGTTGGTGCTAGTGGTATTGGCGCCTATCACGGCAAACATGGCTTTGACACATTCTCACACCATAAATCTGTTTCAAAAAGGGGAACATGGATAGACCCTCCAATCAGATATGCTCCTTACAACAATAAATTGAGCTTATTAAAAAGAATGTTCAAGCTGCTTGGATAACATCTGAAACTTCTATTATTAATAACCTCAAGTCAATTAAATCTAAGTAAACGAATCTTCTAGTTTAAATCTAATTTTGTGATTTGTCATTTTCTGAGAAATCACATTTATTGATGGTTCTGTTAACTGAAAAACTCTGGGATAACCGCCAGTCACCTGGGCATCCCGCATCAATATAATTAATTGTCCAGAGGGTGTTAATTGAATTGTCCCAGGTAAGACAAATGAAGTGATTATCTCCTTAAATTGATTAACAACAAGTTCTTTGATTTGATAGGCCATTCGATTATTTTTTTCAGAAATAGTAAATTCCTTTTGAAACAATACACTTAATTGTGCGCTATTTAAAAAATCAAATTCAGGACCTCTTGTGATCAAAATTTCAGATTCATTGATATAAGTATTATCATATTTTATGTAGGCATGTGACACTATAGGGCGCTTAGTTGCATTAATTTTTAAAATATCTCCCAAATTTACACAATGATTTGACGTCACATTTTTATACATACTCCTACTTCCCATAACAACCTCAGTTTTAAAACCACCTGATACCGCTAAATAAGAACGAAATCCAATTGTGGATGCTGCAAACGACAGAACATCACCTCTGCACACATTTATAAGAACAAAATTACTTATTAAAACGCCATTAATTTTTGGAGACATATTAGCTCCTGTTACTGTTATTGCAGTTGCACATTCAAACATTAACTTTGGACCAACCATGGTAAGCTCAAGAACAGCACATTCTGATGTATTTCCCACAATAGCATTGGCCATGGATGACGCATAATTGTCCATAACACCTGATTGAGGGACACCGAACTGCTGGAAGCGCTTCCTACCAGCATCTTGAATGGATGTGAAAAAACCGGAGTCGAGTACTCTAATCATGCACTATTGTATTTTCAAGCGTATAAGAATTAGACTTCATATTTGTTGTTAGTGTCGCAAACTCAGCTTTATTTATGGAATAAAACTGAATTTGATCACCACATTGAGCAAAACAAGGGTTTTGTGCCTTTGGATCAAATAAGTTAATTGGAGTTTTACCAATGATATTCCAACCTCCTGGACTGTTGTTGGGATAAATACCTGTTTGTACTCCACCTATGCCAACAGAACCTTTATCAACATGTAATCGTGGCTGTGATTTTCTCGGAATATAAAGTGTTTCAGATAGGCCTCCTAAATATAAAAATCCTGGTAAAAACCCAATAAAATACAGCCGGTATTTTACAGATGTATGCTCCTTAACAATTTCAGCAATACTCAGCTTATTTCGTATGGAAACATCCTCTAAATCTAAGCCAAAATCTAAATCATAACATACAGGAATTTTCCATAATTTAGTAGTATTAAAATTTTTATCTTCAAAGCTTAGATACCATGATTCTATATGAGAAATTTCATTATAGATATTGTCTATACCTTTATCATAAACAACTAATAATGAGTTGTATGAAGATATAATATGAATCTTTTGTTTAACATAATTATTTTCAATAAACTCTTTGAAATTTAGCATGTTTTTCAAGACATCTTCAGATATAATTTTTGGCCACTCAATCAAGATAGACGAGGTACCGTAAATTTTAAATTGTAATTTGAAATCACTCAAAACATTATTCAATTTTAATTCCAAAATTAATTAAATTATGACGTAAATACTTCAATAATTCAACAGCTTTTGGAGTATCGCCATGAACACAAATCGTTTCAGCTGTTATAGGAATATCTATGCCGTTTAAAGAACTTACTTTATGACTCATAATGATACCTTTTACATGATTTAACATGTCCTTTTCATTTGTAATAATCGCGTTATGCTTATCTCGTGACACCAAAGTTAAATCGTCGTTATAATGCCTATCAGCAAAAGCTTCAAATACCACAGACAGTCCAGCCTCAATTGCAACATCCTCTATAACCGAATTATTTGGAACATAAAGTTTTGGGCTTCCTGTCGTGTTTTTAACAACATCGACTATAACTGACGCAATCGTTTTATCTTTTACTGCCAAATTGTATAAAGCACCGTGAGGCTTAACATGATGAAGTAATTCGTCACATCTGGCCAAAATCTCAACAAGTTTGTTAATTTGAGTTTGGAGTTCCTGGAATAGATCATCATGTGGCATCACCATATGGTTACGACCAAACCCATCTCTGTCAGGAAAAGAAGGATGTGCGCCTATTTTAACGCCATGTAACAGTGCTAAATCAACACATCTCTGCATCGTTTCTCTGTCTCCCGCGTGACCTCCACATGCAATATTACACGATGATAACAATGGGATTAATTGTAACTCATTGTTAATACCCTCACCAATATCTGCGTTTATATCAATTAAAATCGACTTCATTTACAGTAATTCAAACACCTTAAAAACACTTTTTAATCCCAAAAAAATCGTAATTAATAGAACCCCTACTCCTACAATATTGTGTTTAAGTTTATTTTTATAAAGACCAAGGACAGTCTTTTTATTCATAATCCAAATAAGAAAACCGGCAATCACAGGTAACAAGATGCCGTTTGTTACTTGTGCAAACTTTATTATTTGAATGGATTTAATCCCTGAGGAGGAAGAAATAACGCCAGCCAAAAGCACAAAAACCCATACCATTCTAAATTTAGAGCTTGTCATATTCGTTGACCATCCGAGACATCCACATGCTACAAAAGCTGCTGCTAAAGGAGCTGTAATTGCACTGGTAATACCGGCTGCAAACAAACCCAGCGCTAAAAAATATTTCGAAAATCTTCCAAATAATGGCTCAAGCCCTAAGGCCAAGTCCGCTACATTGTTAATTTCTTCGACATTGATAGCTGTTGCAGAGATAATGATGCTCATTGATACAACACCTCCCAAAACCACCGCAATAAAAGTATCTTTCCGTGCATGGCCTAAATCAGTTTTAGACTTCCATTTTTCTTTTACTAATGACGAGTGTAAAAATAAATTATAAGGCACTACTGTCGTCCCAATCAACCCAATGATTGTCAATATGCTATTGTCTGCTACCTCAGGTAATAGCAATCCCTCCGCAATTTCTACAAGGTCAGGACGTGTCATGATTGCAGTCAATAAGAATGCACCACTCATTAAAATAACTAAGGACACAAGTACTCTTTCTAAAAACTTATAGTTACCGATAAAAAGTAATAAGAACGCTACCAACCCTATAAGAACACTAAAAATATTAAAGTTACAAGTAGCAATATTTAAATTTTGCACACCAAACACCGTCTCTAACCCAAGAACACCACCACTAATATTACCGGCCTCATAAGCAGCATTTCCAATAACTATTGCTGACAGTATGAGTACAATTGATACATATTTTAGAACAGGATTATTAATTTCACTTCGAATCACATCAGCTAAACCTTTTTGAGCAATAATTCCCAATCTCGCTGACATTTCTTGTAAAATTATCGTCGCCACAACAGAAAGCCCCATGGCCCAAAGTAATGCATAGCCAAAATTAACACCAGCCATCGTACATAGTGTTACTGTACCTGGACCAATAAATGCAGCAGCGACTAAGGGACCTGGGCCTATGTTTTTAAACCAAGACTTAATCATTATTTATGGAGTTTAATGCATAGATAGCAAAACTTCCGAGCCAGTGCCCCCCTTCATAGGAATCTTCAACAACACTAGGTAAAGAATAATTTATATGCTTATTTGCGACATTTTTTAGATGATTGAACTCTGGAATACCTTCAGCAATTTTATTAAGACTCCATGCCCTTGAAAAATTAACACCATCTAAATGCACAAGCTTACCATCTGTACGGTCCAAGACAAGACCTGTTTCTAAATCAAATGTTTCATCTTTGAGTTGTGGTAAAAATTTATCAATCCAAATTATGAACTTTTCTGATGATAATACTCGTTTCATCAGTGCTGCTTCTTCCAAGCACGGCGATAAAAAATCAAATCCACTAGGTTCCCAGCTTAAAGGACATTGTTGATCATTAAAATAAAAGTCTATTGCTCTTTGCTCAATAATGTCTTGCAACTCCTGGTGTTGAACCGCCAGAGCATAATCATGCGCAAATGATAATCCAAAACCTGTATTTGGATGCTCTCCTACTCTTAAAGGGTAATTAAGTCTAGGTAAAAACTCCATGTATTTCGAAACCATTAAATTGGTTAAAGGCTTTAAATTTTTCTCCAATATTTTAGCAGTGGGATCATTCCAAGAATGCAATTCCTCAGCTAATTTCAGGATCCACGCCCAACCATATGTACGCTCATAAGAGGCGTTATATTTTCCATTAAAATAGGCAACCTCAACCTGAATATTTTCTTGAGAAATACTTTTTAGCAATCTCCTCTTAATTTCAACAGCATTATCTAGTTTTGGAAAGTTTTTAAGCAAACTAACTAAACTCCAATGACCATGAACAGCTGAATGCCAATCAAAGCATCCATAAAATGCAGGATGCAACTCTTTTGGCGACTTTAAATCAAGTTGACTACCAATCGTTTGATTTAACTTGTTAGGATACTCCTTATCCATACAATACAGCGGCAATTTTGCCAACCGGTTTGCCTCATTAAGATTTAAAATGGGAATTAGCTCCGTTTTAATGGTATTCACAGAACTTATTTCTTTTACTTTTCCTTTTTTAGAATCACAATTATACAAACAAGACACAACAAGAATAAAAAATAAATTAAATTTCATACTAAAAAAATTAGACAGACAATGATAGACAACCTACAATATAGTGCAAATTAGCAAAACAAAAAAGGTATGAAATTCATCATACCTTTTTAATTAAAATTTTAGTATTCTTAGAGTTTAATATCCAAAACTTTAATTTCCTTTGCATCTTTATCGAGTAAAATTACCTCGTCAAAACCTGCGTTTTTAAAGTTCTCAAATTGTGTTGCTGCGTCTCCAACAACTAAATATCCCATTTCGGTAGCATCTAAGTATTTGTTTGCGAGTAATTTATGTTGCTCTAGCGTCATGTTTTCTATAATTTGCTCCTCTTCTGCGATGTAATCTGAGGATAAGTTATATGCACTAATATTTTGAAGCATATTGAGAAGTGAATATTGAGATTCGAAACGTCTCGCATTAGATTTAATTAATGCATTTTTTGTAAAATCAAGATCTTCTTGCGTAATCCCATTCTTGTATTTTTCAATTTCTTCTTTAAAAATTTGAACTGATTCATAGGTCGTATTAGTTCTAACACTTGAGGATGCAGAAAACGTGCCAGGGGTTTTGGTACCACTAAATCCAGTTCTCGCTCCATAGGTATACCCTTTTTCTTCTCTCAGTATTAAATTTACATTACCTGAAAAAGATCCCCCTAATTTGTAATTCATGACTGTTGCAGCAAAAAAATCTGAATCTGTTCTCGCCATAGATAAATATCCAATATCAATGACTGATTGTTTGGCATTCGGAATGTCAACAAAATATAAAGATGCTTTATCTCTTTTTTCAGGTAAAGGATATGTTGGAATTGACACCTCTTTTACAGCCCATTTTGACTCTAAATCTTCCAGAACAGTTAAAACTTCTTCTTTATCTATGTTTCCTACAATATGAAATCTACTAACTGATGGTGAAAAATAATTTTCATAAAACGATTTTAAATCATTCATGGTTATTGTCTCTACAGAAGTCACTGACCCTGAAATTGGATAAGCAAGCATATGTTTTTCTCCGTAAAGAACTTTATTTCTTACATTCCTTGACACGACATTAGGGTTTGCAGATGATCGTTTAATACTATTTATGGTGCTAAGTTTAATACGCTTGAGTTCTTCCTCATCCCAACGCGGATTCAACAAGATTTCCTCAACTAAATCCATGGTTTCTCTAAAATTTCTTACCAACGTATTCCCCGAAATTGTAATTGCTTCATTCCCTGTTCTCATATTAATACTTGCACCGAGTAACTCGATAGCCTCTTCCAATTCCTGAGGCGTTCTATTGGCAGTCCCCTCCATCATAATATCAGTCATTAAATTAGCAACTCCATTTTTATCAAAAGAATCTAACATATGACCACCATCTATAATCAAACTAAAGTTCACAAGTGGTAATTCTGTCTGTTCAACACCCAATACCTTCATTTGATTAGCCGTGGTAGCTGACCATGACTCTGGAATATTTAATTTTGGAGAAACTCCTTGTCCTGGCTCAATAGAACGATCAAAATTGGAAGGTGTTTTTATCACCTCATTATTTCTTTCAATAACTTCAACGTCAAGATTTTCCTTTATCTCTTCTTCAACAACAGCTGCCATCACACTATTTTTGGCAGCCAAGTCCAATTGTCCTTTTGGGACAAAGCTTGTTAAAACAAAAGGTTTATCTTTTATATATGTTTCATACACTCGTAAAATATCTTCTTTAGTAACTGCTTTTATATTTTCAATATCCTGAGTTATAAACCCAGGATCTCCGGCAAATACGTTGTATTGTGCTAACTGAAATGATTTACCCAAAACACTACTTATCCCATTATAAAAATCTGTTTCTAAGCCAGCTTTAATTCGTTCAACATCTCGCTCTAAAACACCCTCACTTTCAAATAGATCAAATGCCTCAAAGATTGCAGTTTCGACCTCCGCTAAATTTTTTCCTGAATTCGCAGTAACACTAATACTAAACTCTCCTGCAATTTCTTGTGAATTATTGTATGCACCTACGCGAGAGGTTAATTCCTTCTCCTTGACCAATATTTTATACATTGGTGCCTTTTTACCCTGAGATAATAATTGTCCTAAAAAATCTAAAGCATAGGCGTCATCGGTATATTGTTGTAATGTAGGCCAAACCATATTTAATTGTGGAGCAGTCGCAAAGTTATCTTCATGATACAAACGCTTGATTTGTGATAGTGTCACAGGTTGTGGCTCTAACGGCTCGACCTCCTGACGACGTTTAATTTCACCAAAGTATTTTTCTATTAGATTTTTTGCATCATTTTTTTCAAAATCTCCTGCCAAGACCAATGTAGCATTGTTTGGACCATAATATTTGTCATAAAATTCTTTAACATCTTCTACAGTTGCATTTTGTAAATCCTCTAATTCCCCTATCACTTGCCAATTGTAAGGATGCCCTTCAGGGTATATGGCCTTATCTAAGACCCAGCTTGTATGTCCGTAAGGGTTGTTATCAACACGCTGTCTCTTTTCATTTTGAACAACCTCTTGTTGGTTATAAAAAGCAGCTTCAGTAACTGTATTTATCAAATATCCCATGCGGTCACTCTCTAACCACATGACCATTTCTAATGCGTTTTTTGGTACAACTTCGTAATAGATAGTGCCATCTTTCCATGTACCTCCGTTTAAGGTTCCTCCAGCATCCTGAATTTTCTTAAAGAATTGATCTTGCGGTACATTCTCGGACTCCTGAAATAACATGTGCTCAAATAAATGAGCAAAACCTGTACGGCCAGTTTTTTCGCGATTAGAACCAACACCATATTGAATAGCTAATGACACCACAGGATCTGAAGCATCTGAATGCAGCACGACCTGAAGTCCATTTGTTAGTGTGTATTTTTCAAACTCAATAGCCAGATTAGCATTTGAATTATTGTCAAGGTTACAGGAAAGACAGAGTAATAATCCTGATAAAATGTATCCTTTAAATAAGATGGATTTTAAGTAAATCATGATGTTTTATATTTTTAAAAATTGTTTTCAAAAGTAACAAAAATATTATTGAAGATTTAAACCATTTCGTGCATTCGAGGTGCCTTTTATTGTGCTTAGACTCGTAAAAATATTTTTTAAATAAATAATATATGCTTCAAAGGAATCAGGATAGAAACTAATTTCTCTAAATATCTTTGAAACATGACAAATGTCATAAAATAGAAGTACCTCGTGCTATAAATTTGTCATTGACTTGGTTAAGTGTTGAGTCAATTATTAAAATGTCTGAATTAGCCTTATATGAAACTCGGGGGAGTTTCGTATAAGGCTTTTCGTTTTTACTAGTCTTTTTTTAACAACGAAAGAATTCACTGTTTTAGAACACTCAACCTATCTTAGGTATAAAAAAACAATAATGCCTCCTACAAGCAATCCTTTAAAAAAGGAAATCCAGTATAATTGGTAATGTGAAAATTCCAATTTATTACGAAACTTCTCTGTCAGATTTTTGTGCCACTGTAACATAAAAAGTATTTATTTTAATTTGGAAGATACAAAATAACCCTTTTTAAAAAATAATTCAACAGCAAAACCTATCTTAAAAAGATATTTTTTGTGTCTCCTGGACCTTAAAAAAACTACAATTTTTGTATTATTGTGCATCCTTAACAAATAAAACAACCATCATGAGTAGTTTTTTATTAAAACTCATTATCTATTTTATTATTTTAACCGCTACGATTCTGTGTGACTGTATTCTTTAAGAACTCTCATATTTGATCTAAATAATCAATATAAAAAATAACTATCGCCAAAAATTAAGACTCATACAGATGCCAATAAAAAAGAATATTCTCTGCGCTATTATAACACTCATATTTTCTGCGTGTAATAATGAGATCAAAAAAGATGAACCTACAAATAATTCGAACACAGCGACTATATACCACAATGGAGAAATTATAACTATGGAAGGTTCGGAGGCCACATACGCACAAGTGGTTGTAGAGCAAAATGGGGAAATCGTTTACGTTGGCAAAAAAAGAATAGCTTTAGACAAATATGAAGATGCAAATCTTTATGACTTGAATGGAAAAACACTCATCCCTGGATTAATTGAACCGCATCTGCATCCCTCTTTAGCCGCTATAATGCTACAAAATGAAATTATAGCCCCATACGATTGGAAATTACCGGATGAAATAAAAGTGGGGGTTCAGGGAGAAGATGCTTATCGCAAAAAAATTACCGAATCGATCAAATTAAATGCCAAAAAAAATGAGTTTTATTTTATCTGGGGTTATCACCAACTTTGGCATGGCGAGCTTTCAAGAGAGCTCTTGAATGAAATAGCCGGAGACCAACCAGTTGGCATAATACACCGCTCATTCCATGAAATTTATTTAAATGATGCTGGCATCGCCAAATTGGGTATTCAAGAAGCTGATTTCGTTGACAATCCCCAGGTTGAATGGACCAAAGGTCATTTTTATGAGGGAGGGTGGCTTGCTCTTGTTCCTAAGATGGCGCCAATCTTGCTTGAACCAACCAGCTATCTTGAAGGCCTTAGTACAATGACTAAATTGTTACTCAAAAATGGCATCACTACAATTGCCGAACCTGGGTTTCCTAGCTCAGATTTTGATGGAGAGCTGCAATTATTGCTTCAAGAAATGGGGAAAAACCCACCTTACGACGTGTATTTGATACCAAGTGGAACTCAACTTTTCGGAATGAAAGGTGGCAATAAAGAAGCCATGTCTTTTATGGAGACTCTGGATACAACTCGAGCATACAATCGTTCCAATGTCAATTTTTTACCAAAACAGGTTAAATTATTTTCAGATGGCGCTATCTATTCACAGCTCATGCAAATGAAAGATGGCTATACGGACGGACATCATGGTGAGTGGATGACACCACTCAGTCTATTTGAAGAACAGCTTATGATGTATTGGAATAACGATTATAAAATTCATGTTCATGCAAATGGTGATCTTGGACAGCAAATGGTGATTGATTTGGTGCAAAAAGCGCAAAACATAAACCCGAAACAGGACCATCGACTTACTCTTCACCACATGGGTTATTTTGATAAACCAATGGCAGAAAAAATGAAAAATTTAGGAATAGAAGCTTCGGTTAACCCTTATTATTTGTGGGCACTTGCTGATAAGTACTCGGAATTTGGACTTGGTTCGAAAAGAGCTGAAAATCTCGTAGCTCTCAAACTTCTTACCGATAGAAACATTCCTCTATCTTTTCATTCTGACTTTTCAATGGCTCCAATAGAACCCTTAACACTTGTTTGGACTGCAGTAAACAGAGAAACTTCAGAGGGAAATAAATATTCACAGGATCAAAGAATTTCGGTTTTTAATGCGATGAAATCTGTCACTATAGATGCTGCTAGGACATTGAACTTAGAGAAAGAAATTGGTACTTTAACGCCTAGGAAAATCGCTAACTTCACTATTTTGAATGAAAACCCCTTTAAAGTTAAACCTTTAAGGATAAAGAATATCAAAGTTAATGCAATTGTATACAAAGGAAAATATGTACCCACTAATTAAAAAAGGTAAAGCCCAAAAATCTCCAAGCAATTAATCACTTTGAAACCTGTCGTATTCAAACCGTTTGTAGAGAAATAAACCCAAGATTCTATCATCTTCTCAGTAAATTCGATCAAAAATCAGGGTACCCAGTATTGTTGAATACATCTTTCAATGGAAAAGACCAACCTACTGTGTGCAATCCTAAACAAGCCATAGAAACGTTTGTTAATCTTGGAGTTGACGCTTTAATATTAAGCGATTATTTAGTTACTAAATCCAAATTTATACTCAACGAAATCTAAGATGTATTAAAAACAATTAATAATGAGTTAAATGTTCAAATCCAGAGTTAATTATCAAAGAACCTAATCAACTCACAGATGAAACTACCTTAAGTCTTTGAAAATGTTTAAGTTAATGACATATGTCATGTTTAATCTTTAATACATGTATTACATTTGACTATTGATTTTGATAAATCTTAAGTGATCATCAATAAGGTTTAGACGTGTTACTTCTAAGCAAATACTTTGCTTTGTTCCCAGCCCGTTTTTCACAAAAAATAATTACAACAATGGGCTAAATGCTCAAAGCAAATCAACTATTTGATGAGTACATATCTGGAGTTAAACATTAAAGAATACAAATTAGGACTAATTTCAATGCTTACTTTCTCAAGAAGAAAGAAAAAGTACAAAAACATGAATCACTCAAAAAAAACTAACATAAACAGAAGCTCACTGTCTCAACTCAATTCATTAAAAATGAATGAAAAACAATTCATTCAATCACAATTCATTTCTAAAATGAATAGACTTAACAAAATAAATAATGATATTTCTCGATGGCTTTTAGTAACTGCTATCTTGTGCGTAAGTGGTATCATAGGAATATCCATAACCATGTTTACATTTTAACGTCTACAATAAGGAATCATTCTTGTCATTATTGTAGCCAACCAGCACGATCAAGACTTCTATACTGAATCGCCTCACCAATATGATTTGCATGTATATCCTCAGAGCACTCCAAGTCAGCGATTGTTCTTGAAACTTTTAAAATTCTATTATAAGCTCTAGCTGATAGATCTAGTCTTGACATTGCTGTCTCCAATAGCTTTAGAGACGGATTGTTTAACTTACAATATTTTATAATTTGCCGTGATGTCATTTGTGCATTGTAATGTACTTTTCCTGACTTCACATATCGCAAAGATTGTAATTTTCTAGCAGCACAAACACGTGCTCTAATCGATCGGGAAGATTCACTTTTAACCTTATCAGATAATCTTTTAAAAGGAACAGGAGTTACCTCAATATGGAGGTCTATTCGATCTAATAAAGGCCCTGAAATTTTACTTAAGTAACGCTGCATTTCATAGGGAGAACTTATAATTGGTGCATCAGAATTATTAAAATATCCACTAGGACTTGGATTCATACTAGCGACTAACATAAAGCTAGAAGGATAAGTCAATGTATATTTAGCTCTTGATATAGTTACCTCTCTGTCCTCTAATGGTTGTCGCATCACCTCCAAAACACTTCGTTTAAATTCTGGTAGCTCATCTAAAAATAACACACCATTATGTGACATAGAAATTTCTCCCGGTTGAGGATAAGAACCTCCTCCAACAAGAGCCACATCAGATATCGTATGGTGAGGATTTCTAAATGGTCGCTGCGTAATCAACCCTACATTTTCATTTAATTTACCTGTAACTGAATGTATTTTTGTTGTTTCAAGGGATTCTACTACGGTCATGGGAGGTAAAATTGAAGGTAAGCGTTTCGCTAACATGGTTTTACCTGAGCCCGGAGGGCCAATTAAAATTAGATTATGCCCACCTGCAGCAGCTATTTCCATACATCTTTTAATGCTCTCTTGACCTTTGACATCTGAAAAATCATGCTCAAAAAATTCCAACTTCTTATTTAACTCACGTTCTGTATTGATTGTGGTAGCTGACAATTGTTGGTACTTATCAAAAAAATTAATAACCTCACTAATATTGCTTACACCGAAAACCTTGAAGTTATCTACAATACTAGCTTCTCTTGCATTTTGAATAGGTAATATAAACCCTTTATAGCCTTCCTGTTTTGCTTTAATTGCAATAGGCAGTGCTCCTTTAATCGGCAACACACTTCCATCCAATGACAATTCTCCCATAATTAAATAGTCTTCTATAGATTCAGACTTGATTTGACCAGATGCTGATAAAATCCCTAATGCCAATGTCAAGTCATAGGCACTTCCTTCTTTTCTCAAAGCAGCAGGAGACATATTTATAATGATTTTTTTTCCTGGTATTCTGTAATGATTATTTTGAAGTGCTGCAGCTATGCGATAGTTACTCTCTTTGATGGCATTATCTGGAAGGCCAACTAAATGATATCCAATACCATTTTCTACATTGACCTCAACGGTAACGGTTATTGCGTCTACGCCATGGATAGCACTGCCATATACTTTTTTAAGCATAACTAATTGATATTCATAAAGATAAGAAAATAATATAAAAGATGCTATAGCAGTATATAACGTCTCCGTTATGCCACCTTTTTTGAAGTAACTACATTAATTTACCTTTCATCCATGGTGCTGTATTCAAAAAATTTGCAACAGCTGATCCTGGAGGCACAATATCATCACACGCTAAACGTAAATCTTGACTCAAGCGTTGTGACATCAAAGGAATCAGATCTTTCAAATGATCTAGAGTTCTAGGACCTATTAGTGGCGCTGTAATTCCTGGTTGGTCTTTTACCCATAGCAGTGCCAAATGAGCCGGCGTCATGTGATGAGTTCTAGCAAGCTCAGCGAATTTATTTGCAACCTTGACAGCTTTTTCAGTAATACGTTCAGAATAAATACCTCCACGAATGTAGCGGGGTGTATCATAAGCTCCATGCGCTTTATTATTGTAACGCCCTGTGAGCATGCCCATCGCTAAAGGAGACCACACTAACACTGCTAAGTCTGCCCACTCACAGGCTGGTAAGATCTCATTTTCTGCCCTTCTGTCTAATAAATTATAAGGTAATTGTTCTGAAACTGTGAATGCTAAGTTTTTAAAATCAGACAACATATGACTCTCCACAATTTTCCATGATGGTGATGTCGTTGCTCCAAAATATCTAATTTTACCTTGTGAAACCAAACTTGTAAGCGCACTTAATGTCTCCTCTAACGGAACTTCCAAATCCACACGGTGCATTTGATATAAATCAATATAATCAGTTTTGAGTCGTTTTAAAGAATCTTCACATGCTTGGATGATGTGTTTTCGAGACACCCCACAGTCATTAACACCCTTACCTGTTGGATAAAAGAATTTTGTTGCAATAAGCACCTGATCTCTGTGCCCATTATCTTTTAATGTTCTTCCTATAATTTTCTCAGATTCTCCCGACGCATAAGTATTGGCTGTATCGATAAGATTTATACCATGATCTATCGCGGTATTTAAAATTTTTTCTGAACTACTTTTTGAGGTCGCATTCCCAAAATTATCTGTACCTAAAGCTATGGGTGATACCCTAAGACCGGTTCTTCCAAATTTTTTGTAAAATGAATGATCTAACATAACTATGGTCTAATGGTCCAAATTTCATGTATGGAATTTCCCTTACTTGAAAATCCTTGATGGTGCCATTTTCCGTGATTCATTGTGAAATTAAATTCTAAACTAGCCCCAACTTTAGAATTATCTCGTGAAAAAAACTCAATGTTTTCAGTGTATTTACCATTGTATGTGTTATAAGTGCCACCACCAGTTCCCATAAATTGTTTGGTCTCTGTGTTGTAAGCAATCCATTGAAAACGTGACCCTGACAAGATTTTCATGGTCTTTCTTGGCCTATTAATGTCTCGAGACTGAACTCTACCATCTCTCATTTTTCCAGACATTAACCATGCCCCTTGTAACTTTCCAGGTGTCCCATTATCTATTCTCTTAAATATCCTTTTATTAGCACCAACAATGTTTAATGTTGTATCGGTAATGGCAATTTCAAAACGTACTTCGTTTCCAATTCTTTCGGGTGTTTGTGTATCAAATTCAACTTTTTCTGTCATAATACCATCATTAAGTTTCCAAGTGCCTCCATTACACCCTATAAAATTACCTGTCTCAGATTCATAACGGCTAATGACTTGGTAACCCTCTGTGAATATGACGACATTTTTAATCAAAACACCTTGCTTCGAGGTTGTTGACATTTCCCATGCACCGATTATATTTTGTGAGTTAACTATCGCGGACGAAAAAGCCAAAATCATCAAAATTATTTTATTTATCATGACTGTGTTATTTCTTTAAATATATTAAATATTTAAAATATAAGACTAGAAAGCTACCCAATTCATTAATTTTTAAAGTACATTTGTCATCACTTTAATTATTATTATAATTATTAAGGTATTACACAAAAAAGAATCCTATGGTATGGTCACCATGGGATTCGTCTTTTTTATAGAAACCTTAAAGTTTACAGCTATTCTTCCCACCATACAGGTGGACTGCTATCACCGTAAAATGTACAATCACCACATGGAGCTGGAACTAAAAAATAAGGACCTTCAAGTTCCTCGGGTTCATCATTATTCAAATAAAATTTATAGTCTCTGCTGGCAAGTGCTTCGTCAAGTTGATCAAAAAGTGGTGCATAAAAATTTTCAATACCACATTGGATGGGATATGGAGGTAAAAGCTCATTTGAAAACAAATCCTCATAATTAAAATATATACGCTGCGTGTCTGCACTAACGACCTCAAAAAATCCAATTACGTTCTCTTCAGTGTTCGATAGTGAAGTTATATTTCCGGATAAAAACCCTGGTTGTGTTTCTGATAATAGATTTTCAGATTCTGATATCTCACTCAAGAATTGATAAAAGGTGTAGGCTTCTGCAGATTGAATGAACTGTGTTAGTAGAATGCTGTACCTGTGTGCTATTTTAAAATCATTTCGGTTGAGAAATAACACTCTAAAATTATTCAACCTGTCCTCTATCAAATCTTTTGTATTAGTAATAATGATCGAGTTAGACACATTAGTCTTGTAACAAATGAGCTCATCTGTTGATCTTGGAATAAATTCGAACCTCTCATCATATGAGGCAACACCGGCTGCTAAATTGTCTATGAGATCAAGTGATGTCCATAAAGGAGCAATTACCTTGTAACTTTCTTCATATTTAAATCTATAAAAATTTGATTGCCCCAAAGGGTCATAGTTATTGACAAAAACTGATACCCCTTCCTGACCGTTTTCATTAAAATCACGTTCAAAAAATAACTCATCAATAGGATTAACAGAGGTTAATAACATCTCTCTTGACTCATATAGATTACCATTTTGAGTTCTTATGGTTAAGGTATAGTTTATGTTGGGTTGTGCTGCAAATATTTCAGCAGATCTGTATTGGCCAGGTGATAGCTCTTCAAAACTGTACTCAACACCATTGCTATCGGTAACTTTTACATCAGCATTAGATTCTGGTGGAACCACATTATCTTCCAAGCTATAGGTTCTCGATAAGGATATTTCTTGACTAATCTCTTGATCTGTCAAGGTTGCCTCTACTACTAAATAGTTTTCAAATTGGTCTGTTTCTACAATATCAATCTCCTCAACACAGCCATACAAAACTACTATATTTAGTAAAAAGATAATTCGATGTGTTGTCATTATTTTACTTAACATAAATATTGATTTTTTCATGGACATATTGACCAAGGTTAGTAAACCCCTCAAGAATCACTTCAAATTCACCTTCAACATCTGATGTGAAAAATTCCATCTTCATTACTTTTTTTGTAAAGTTAAAATCAGGAATCCAAAGTAATTGCTCTCTGAAATCTGGTATTTTATTTTTATTAATTAATTTCTCTGAATATGCCTGCTGGTAATATAATTTCATTGGCTGGTGACTAAACATATTAAAAACTCTTATAAAATCACCGGATAGGTTGTCGAGAAAGTCATTATTAAAAGTTTCAATACGCACGATACCTTGATACACAATATCTCCATAATAATATTCCTCTCTATGAACTCTGACTGTTTTTATCTTAGAAGCATCAAAATCTAGTACACTTTGATGGTCTTGAATAAAAGCGCCATCTACAATAATCATCGGATCTATATCCTTTCCATAATAAGGATCGAATTCTCGCGCTGCCACATCAATTCGTCGTGATTTATTTTCACCCTGCTTTGTCCAAACTTGATCAATGACTTCCACTATTGTTTCAGAAAATGTTGGAAAACGCTTATAGTCATCCAATTCAAAAACAAGAGGAGGATTACCAAAAAAAGGCTGTGAGTCCTTACTTAATTGGATAGTATCTTGTTTAACCTTTGCAAATGAGTTTTGTATTTGGTTATGGACACTTCTACCCAATATCATCGTCTTGTCTTCCTCTGAAAGATGAAATTCCTTAAAGTCTAGCACATCATAATTTATGGATTTCTCAGTATTTAAATCTATGACATAATTCATTCTATTTTGACCAAGAACCTGAAGCATTGCTTTTGGATGACTGTAATTATTTTTTACTTGAAAATAAAATACGCCATTGTTATTTGTTTCAGTAATATCCTGATGTTCTGATTTACTCAACAATGACAATAGAACTTTTTTACCTTTTATTGGACTTTGAGTTATTTTGTCTCGAACAATGCCAACTATCATTTCTCCACTGAATTCTGGAAGTAAAACAGACTCACCTATCTGCATTGATTTATTTTTAGGACCACTACTCTTGTTACTAATTAAAGTGTTGTTTCTTGGCTTATTTAAGCCATTGTTTTTTACAGCTCTCAAAGAATAATGTCCAAATCCATTTCCTAGCAATTCTACATTTATTGATACTTTACTGCGCTTAGTATAAGATAATGCGTCTGCTTTTAAGGAAATAATGCTATCATTTTTTTTAGTTTCGGACAATGCTACATCAAAGTTATTCTCCATTGACCCAATAGCATCTGTATTAGCATTAATCTCATATGGGTTAATAATAACAAGATCTCTTTGAAAAAAATGATCGTCTAAACCATTTTTCATCCATTGTGTATATCCAATAAGTTTATAATTTCCAGATTCTACAGAAGTAGGAATCACAAAATCACTCCCCCCTACACCCCCAACTAATTTGATTCGATGCTTAAAAACTGTACCGTGTTGTCCAACCAACTCTACATATCCAATTTTACTGTTATTACTATATTGACGCGTATCACTATTAAAACAATGAAAGTTGTAGTAAACAACTTCCCCAGGCATCATTAAAGATAAACTCGGAATAACAATTGCGTTTTCTTGAGGAATACTGTTGTACCATTTAACATCCTCAGTGTTTTTTAAAATATATTGGCTCGACATTGTTTGAAATGTCATGATTATGAAAAGAAAGATAACTCGTTGTTTTATCATAATGTTACTCTTATTAAAATTTTAGATTATAGGTCAAGGTTGGAATTGGAATTGAAAATATTGAGCTTTGATAAGCTTTGATTTCTCCGTTATCCGTGACAAAGAATACTGAATATGGATTATTTCTACCTAGAACATTGTATATAGAAATATTCCAATAGCCATGTGCGATTTTTTTAAGTTTATGATTACCTTCATAATTGAAACCTAAATCTAATCGATAATAATCTGGAATTCTAAATTTATTTCGGTCGCTATACAATACATACTCAGCGCCATTAAAAACATATGTTCCTATCGGATAAGTAATTGGTCGACCTGTTTGGTAAACAAAATTTCCCGAAAAGCTAAATCTCTTTGTTAATTTGTAATTAGCAACCAGACTAAAATCATGTGGCTTGTCATAGTTCGCAGGAAAATAGTTACCATTATTTACACGTTCCTCTGCAAACTCACTATCCAATTTTATTTCAGTTTTTGAATAGGTATACCCCAGCCAACCATTAAAAACACCCTTGTTCTTTTTAATTAAAAATTCAAGACCATAGGCTCGACCCTCACCCTGTAAAACTTCTGTCTCTAATTGCTCATTCAATAATAATTGCGCGCCGACCTTGTAATCTAATATATTATTAAAAGTCTTGTGATAAGCCTCTAAACTTAGCTCATACATATTCTCCTGAAAGTTTTTATAAAGCCCCACAGTAATTTGCTGAACCTCCTGAGGCTTGATGTTTATATCAGATAATTTCCAAGTATCTGTTGGAGACACTGTGGTGTTTGTTGAAAGTGTATGAATATATTGAAATGTGTTGTTATAACTTGTTTTAATTGAAAAATCTTCAGTAAATAAATATCTAGCAGAAAGACGAGCTTCTAATCCACCGTAAGTTTTCACAAATTCATTTTCACTAAAATTTAATGTTTCTTCCAATGTTGCATCATTTTTTGGAAGTCCATTCGTGTAAATACGTTGTGAGGCGATGCCCAAAAAAGAATAAAAAGAATATCGTAAACCTACATCAATTGCAATCTTTTCATTAATATCAAAAGCACTAGATGCAAACAAAGCAGCCTCAAGACCACTCTCACTTTGAACTTTTCGAGATGCTACTATAGACTCCCTATTTAAAGGATTAACTTCACCAGGGTCTATGCCATATCGTTTTGTTGAGACCCCATATTTAAAACGGGTGGTGTCATTTAAGCGATAATCAAATTTTAATTTTAATTCTGTTTCTGTGTTCTTATAGTATAAACTAAAGTCATTTGTGAAATCTCCATCATATTCAATATCAAATTTATAAGTACTATTGGATAAACTAACATCATATTTATGATTTAAATTGATGTCATGGCTCCATCCTACAGAAAACAGTCTGTTGCTGTACCCGTAAACAGAATCAGACGTAATACTGAACCTGTCTTTACTGAAGTATATTGATGACTTAAACTCATCTTTACTGCTTATTTCATGGTTGTATTTTAAAATCACATCATAAAAGGAGGCGTCACTATTATTCAATTGTTTGTCATCCAGACTTCTTAAAATCCATCCAGCATAAGCACCTCGAGCACCAATCATCAGTCCAGATTTATTTTGAACAACGGGTAGTTCTAATGTGATGTTGCTCGTAACGGGACCAATAGAAAACTCACCGGCAATGTCTTTCGTGTTGGCATCTTTTGAAGTCATCTTGATTACTGAGGACAAACGCCCACCATATTCGGAGGGTACATTTCCTTTGTAAATATTAACCTCTCCGGTGGTGAAAGGGTTTATGGCAGAAAAAATACCAAATAAATGTGAGGGATTGTAAATAACAGCATCATCTAATAAAATAAGATTTTGGTCTGTTTTACCACCTCGAACATTATAGCCATTTGATCCCTCTCCAGTCACACTGATTCCTGGAAGCGTCGTCGCTACTTTTAAAATATCTCGCTCGCCTAAGACTAATGGAATATTTTTAATCTCTTCAACTTCAATTTTTGTTAAACCCGTAATTGTTTCCCGTACGTTTTTATCTATATCTGCCTGAATATACACTTCATTTAGTTCTGTAAAATTCAGTTCTAAATTGAAATTTAAATTACCATCGTTGTATAATATAATATCCTTACTAGCTGCGTCAGTGTTGAGAGAGCTCGTCATAATAGTGTATTCACCATTAGTGAGTTCTAATTTATAACTACCATCACTACTTGTTTGAGTTCCAATATTTCCACCTTTAACCATCACGGCCACATTAGGTAATGGCTCACCGCTTTTATCAGTAATTACACCTCTTAAAACATTTAATTTTACTCGATTTACTTTAGCCTCTTTACCAATTTTTATGACACTCATAGTATCTAAAAATGAGGTCGGATTATCAATGGCTTTTACATCATATTTAGAATTAAAAACTACCTGTATTTCGTTATTCTCTATAACATTATTGATTCTGTCTTCTTTGGGTATTATTTCAAAAAAACTGGAAGAAATAGAGTCATCTATCATATTATTTTCGGTTAAAACAATACGATTGTCATCATAGATGTAGTAATTAATAACTGTATTCTTAAATATATCTGTGAGCACCAAATCTAATGTCTGGTTAACATAATTACCACTTACAAGTCTATCGTCAAACCAATCATCTAGAAAGAAAAAATCTATCTTAGTTTTTTTTTCTATTTGATTTATGACTTCTGGAATTGTTTTATTACTAAACGAAATACTGAATTCACTCAAACTCTGACATTCAGTATTTAGACAGATTAATAAAAAAATAATACTTAGAATATATTTCATGTATAACGTAATGTTTTTAATATCTCAGTAATTTTGTAGAAGACTTTCAAAAATAAAACAGTTTACTAATGAAAAATCGTATATCTAATGATTACTTTTTAATTAATAGAGATAATTTGAAAAAAATAAAAAATCAACTTACTTTAAGCTCTTAAGCCCTTATTATGCGTGTACAATGTTGTGTGTTTTTACTTTTAGTTCAAATCACTTACTAATACTTCCCATTCATTAAATTGCCCCCCATTATCAGTGCCTTCATTTCCATACACAATATACATTTTATCATTAAACACGCACATTTGGTGTATGGTGTCAAAGTCACTATCATTGGTTAAGTTAGTTGCTAATTCTACGAAAGAATTATCTGAAGTATTAAAAACCCCAATAGTTGAATCTCTTCCAATAATTGTTCCGCTACCATCTTTAACCAATATCTGACCTGCAACATAAATTAGATTTTGAAATTTTTGTACAAATGTGAAGTCAATTGTTTGATTCATTTGAAATGTTTCAATGGTAGAAGGGTTTTCAATGTTTACTTTATAAATTGTGTTTGTTGGTGTGTCACCATAATATGCTTCGCTACCTCCAAAAATGAATAAATTATCATTGACGATAGACCCTCTTGCACCACTTTTAGATTCAGGCAAGGTTGCAAACTCACTTAAGGTTTGTGTGTCGATGCTCCATTTGAATATCTTATTACTGTCAATATCATTCAAGTCTCCACCAATAATGTAAGCATCATTGTTAAGTGCAGACATACCAAATCTCGAAAGAAATTTTCCATGATTAACAGTACTTGGATCACCATTCAAATTTAGATCATATGTATTAATATTTTGACCGCCAATTACAATTAATTGATCATCAATGATATGTAATTGTTTTGAAACAAAATCCGGTTGAAAAAATAAATTTTCTGTAACACTGTTTGTTGCAATGTCAAATTTTAAAATTCTTTCTGGTGCGCCATTTCCATCGTTCAATACATCCTCTCTAGTGACAATAAAAAAACTATTATCTGCATATGAACCTATCATTCCTGGGGCAGTTCCAATACTATTACTTTCAAAAGTAAATGCAGGGATAAAGTTTAAACCTACAGTTGAGGCTGAAGCATAGTCTGCTTCTGTTTTTTCTACAAGCGTAAAATTATAAACAGTATTATCATTATTTGTGATTGTGGTATTTAAAGTATTGTTAGCCTTTATTTCGAAAGTGCAACTTCCGAAACTTGCTTCGACTATTTTACTACTTTCATCTTGATAGCTAAAGGAAGTAACAATAGAAGATACATATTTGTCTAAAAGAGTCTCTTGATTATCAGATGCGTTTGTTTTAATGTCATACCCTTTTCGCCATTCTAGAATTCCGTTTTCTGTAGTGCCACTAAAAATGAATTCGTCATCAACTACATTGAAGTTTTGGCTAATATCAATTTCTGAATTTCCATTGGTTAAAGTAGCTTGATCTATTCTCCAAGTCTTTGAAGTTCCAGTAGAGGTCAGAACTATTGTTGTTTCGTCTCGAAGTTCATTTAAAGTAGGTTCTGGTGGATTAGTAGTTGAATCATCATCATTATTACACGACAAGAATACTAAAACTAGAAATGCAGCTAAAATTAAATTTATTTTTTTCATTGTTTTTTTGATTACATTAGATGTTAAACTTAATGACAAGTTTAATTGTTGTGTATATAACAATCGACATTGTATAACTCCTATCATATTGGATGATTTTTATTTTAATTGCATACAACGTAGAAATATGATTAAAAAATAAAATAATGTTCCTTTTAGGAACTTTTACTTGATTATTAATTCAATAGTAAAAATACTAATTACTATTGAATTAATAGTGATATTTTGAAAAAAATGGAAAAAAAATTTCGTTCTGGCTGTCCCTTATCTTCAGCATTAGATGTTGTAGGTGATAAATGGTCTTTGTTAATTATACGAGATATGTTAATTAATCATAAAAAGACTTTCAAAGAAATATCTGATTCGCACGAACGGATAGCTCCAAGTATTTTGTCTGCCCGCTTAAAATTACTTGAATCTTACAAATTAATATCTAAAAGAAAACTCCCTGAAAACAGAAAAGAGAATATTTATTTATTAACAGAAAAAGGAATTCGATTAACTCCAATAATCATTGAATTCAGCTTGTGGGGCGATACTAATATGCGAGAATTTAATAAAATATATGATATAAAAGGTTTGAATTCAGATAAGTCTTATATCATCAAAACGGTTCAAGATAGTTATAATTCTTTGTTACTTAATTTTTGATAATGTTGCTCTCAAAAGTCATACAACATTTAGTTTGACACATTAAATTACGAATATCTACACTAATTCTAGCTTGAATTATGCATGTCCTATCAATAAATCTTCAGATTAATAAACAGGAATATTTACCATGCAATAATTTCACAACACCTAGCGTATTGACATTTAAATAATGTTATCCCATTAAAAGAAAATCAAGAGCTCTTGTTTCGTTGTAATAATAGCCCTTGAGTGTTATAAAGCCAACATGCCCACCATGATTAGGCATTTCTAAATAAAGATTTTCATTTTCTTTTGCTTGTTTTACTGGGTAACAATCTGGTGACAAAAATGAGTCATTTAATGCGTTTATAATGAGTGTAGGTGTCTTAATATTTGACAAGAATTGTAAACTACTACATTTTTTGTAATAATCAAGAGCATCTTTAAAGCCATGAGCCTTCGAGGTGTATACGTCATCAAAATCTTTCAAAGATTTAATTGATTTTATTTGCTCTAAACTAATTTCTTTTTGATGCTCTACTTGTTTCGCCTTAAGCCTCCCAACCAAATGCCGTCTAAAATTATCATGATAGGGTTTATTTCTTAACTGATGTAACTCATGACATGACCCCTTTAAATCACAAGGTACAGATACCGCCACAACACCCTTAACCTTGTCAGGAACGTCATCTCTTTCACCTAAATACTTTAATATAATGTTTGCTCCTAAGCTTATTCCATGAAAAAAAATGTTATCATATTTTTTTTCATAAATCAAGTGATTAATAATATCCACAAGATCTTCTGTTGCTCCCGAGTGATAACTTCTATATTTAAAATTAGGTTCGCCACTACAACCACGAAAATTTACACAAACAGCATCGACATTATTCTCGTTAAATAATTTTGCAGGGCCTGTCATATAAGGCCTTTGACCGTGACCTTCCAAACCATGCAATAATACAATAACCTTGCGTGATTTAACTTTTGCATAACTCCAATCCAAATCAATAAAGTCTTGGTCGCTTAATATCAAACGTTCTCGCTTCTGTACCAATTTAATTCTTCTAATTAAACCAGAGTAAACGGTTGCTATAAATCCATTCTTAAATATCAATGGTGCTTTGTAGGAAGCTGTTAACAGTGGCATAAGTTATTGAACCTCTAATGACGTGAAACTAAAATTTTGAACATCAAATAAACCTTTATCGCTTAGTTTTAATGATGGTATGACTAGTAAGGCCATAAACGACAAAGTCATAAAAGGAGCCTCTAAAGTACTACCTAATTCTTTTGAAAAAGTATCAATTTGCGCATATTTATCAGCCACTATTCGACCTTCTTGATCACTCATAATACCTGCAATTGGTAATGGCAAAATCATTTGTTTAACACTGGATAAGGCACATATCCCTCCCTTATACTCGACAAGCAAATTTACAGCTTTACATAAGTCTTCGTCCGTAACTCCAACCACAACAATATTATGTGAATCGTGTCCGACTGATGATGCAATAGCTCCCTCTTTTAATCCAAAATTCTTGATAAAGCCAATTGCTGGTTTTTGATCATTGTAACGGTTCACAACTGCAATTTTCAAGACATCAATCTCAGTATTAGAAATTAAGTTGCCATTAATAATTGTTGAATTTTCAATACTAGTTCCAGTCACAAGCTCTCCATTGTATGCTTCGATTACTTTTATTTTACTAGCATTAGATTTGTATGAAAAATCTGATATCTCTTTATCAGAAATGTTAAAGTTATTAATCACTTTAAAATGAACAGGGTTTAAAAATGTTGTCCCATTATCAAACAATTTATTTCCTGAAATGTATGTGCGAATTGTTTGAAACTCATGCAAATCCTTGACAACAAGAAAATCTGCAGAATCTCCAACACGCAACTGACCAACATCTAAATTGTAATGATTTATTGGATTAATACAAGCAACTTGTAACACTTTAAATAGGTCCATCCCTTTTTTAATGGCACGACTACACAAATCATTGATATGTCCCAAAATCAAATCATCGGGATGTTTATCATCACTGCAAAACATCATGTTTTCGTAGTACCGCGGTAATAAAGAGATTAAGGCTTCAAAGTTTTTTGCTGCACTACCCTCCCTCACTAATATTTTCATTCCTTTTTCCAACTTCTCTAATCCTTCCTCGAAAGAAAAACACTCGTGATCTGTTGACATACCTGATTGAATGTAAGTGGTAAGTGATTCCCCTCGAAGTCCAGGAGCATGGCCATCCACAGGTTTATTAAATAGTTTTGCCCAGGCTAATTTTTGCATTACCTCTTTGTCTTTGTTGAGAACACCGGGATAATTCATCATCTCAGATAAATATTTAATATCATCTTTTGCCAATAGTGCCTTAATAGCATCGGAATTAATCGATGCTCCCGATGATTCATAATCAGTAGCAGGTACACAAGATGGCGCACCGAAATAAAACTTAAACGGCGTGTTTTTACCATTTTCTATCATAAAATTAACGCCCTCTAAACCCATGACATTAGCAATTTCGTGTGGATCTGAAATTGTCGCGATGGTCCCATGAGCAACCGCAAGTTTTGCAAACTCACTTGGCACTAACATGGAGCTTTCAATGTGAATATGCGCATCAATAAAGCCAGGCATAATAAATTGATTAACATCATGATTTTTTTCAATAATTGAGGTAATTACTCCATTTTCAAATGTTATCTCCCCCTTAAAAATTCGTTGATTACCAATATCTACAATTTGTCCTCTTTCAATCATTTATTTTATTTCAAACTTTATAATTTTTTTCGTGCTTGAGCAAGCCGCGAAGCGTTTATCTACACGATGGTTTAAAACCCAAACTATATCATTGTCATTAGCACATAATAACCACACCTCTTCTTTATCTGGCAATGATAATTTTTCATCTTTTAAAAATTTACTGATCTTTTTTTTTCCAACCATACCGTAAGGATAAAAGAAATCACCTTGTTGCCATGCTCTCAGAGTTAATGGATATGTTAAGGTACTCTCATCTAAATAGGCAACGGATTTAACCACTTTAGAGAGTCTTACATTTCTATTGATTTCTATACTGCCAAATGGTGTCGAAATACACTTTTCTGATTGTGTGATTAGAATTGGTGGATTAATTGATTCTTTTATTTTTTGTAAAATTAAAAAGTTTCGGTCTTTTATCAAGCGATGTGAATTAGAATATACATACTTTCCTGACTGTGCTGTTAACAAATTCAATATATCGTCCCATTGCGTAAAGCCATAGTCATGCAGTAATTCGTAAAGATAAGCCGAGATATTATCAAGCTTTTGTAGTGCGTCGATATCAAATATCATTTTATCATTGTCTTTTTGCTGAATGACTGTGAGACTCACATCATTCAATCGATCATCAACAATAGACTTAGTTTGTTTGAGGTACGTCTGAGTTCTTTCAAAATTCTCTAATAATTGTGGATTAATTTTTTTTAAAATAGGTAGAACTTCTTGTCTAATTTTATTTCTGACATATTTGGTACTTGTGTTACTACTATCTTCGCGCCATTGCAAATTAAAGTTCTCAGCAAATTTCTCAATAGCCTCACGCTTAAATGGCAAAAGAGGTCGCACAATGTTGTTATTAACTTCAGGAATACCCAGCAAGCCATCTAATCCTGTTCCTCGAAACAAATTAATTAAAAACGTTTCAAAATTATCATCTGCGTGATGAGCCGTCACGATGTATTTAAACTTATTACCTTCTGCCAAGTCATTAAACCAAGAATAACGTAGCGATCGAGCAGCCATTTGAACACTCATTTTATACTCTTTTGCGTATTGCAAGGTCTCAAACTTTTTGACATGAACCGGGATACTCAAATTACTCCCCAGTTGTTCAATAAATGCTTCATCATCATCACTTTCTTGTCCTCTCAAGTTAAAATTACAATGTGCTAGCTCAAAATTCATTTTCATTTGATGACATAAATAAGCGAGTGCAACACTATCGATACCTCCTGATATCGCAAGAACAAATTTCTCCCTAAGCAGAAAAGGAAAGTTTTTCTTTATATGGTGTTCAAAAAAATTGTTCATGCTCAAATTTATACTAATTTTCTAAAACTTCTAGCATTGCTTTTGCTTTAATCATACATTCTTCATATTCGTTCAGTGGCACACTTTTGGAGGTGATAGCGCTACCAACTGAGAAAGATACGTAGCGATTATTCGAATTGTATAAGATACTCCTTATGACAACATTAAAATCAAAATTATCTTCAGGTGTGAAATATCCGACACATCCTGAATACAAACCTCTCTTGGTTTCTTCAAGTTTTTCAATGATTTTCATAGCTGAAATCTTAGGTGCCCCAGTCATACTTCCCATTGGAAATGTTGTCTTAATTATTTCAACAGGCGGGAGTGCTTTATCTACTTTACTTTGAATTGTCGAAATCATTTGATGGGCTTGCTTAAAAGTATACACTTTGCAAAGTTCCTTTACTTGAACGCTCCCCTTTATAGCTGTCTTTGATAAATCGTTCCGAACTAAGTCAACAATCATGGTATTTTCACTACGTTCCTTGTCATTATTTTCAAGCTGCGAAATGAGTCGCGCATCTTCTTTTGCATCTTGTGAACGTTTGGCAGTACCTTTGATTGGTTGTGACGTGACAATTTCCCCTCGCTTATAAATATAACGCTCAGGTGATGCAGAGAGTAAATAATTACTACCGTCTTTTAAAAAAGTTGCAAATGGTGGTTTTGAGATATCATTAAGTTTATTGTAGGTTTTTACCGGATTAATCGTTGCTTTTTCAGCAAAAAACTCTTGACAAAAATTGGCTTCATATATATCACCGTTATGAATGTGATCTAATACAGTGCCTACCTTTTTAAGATAAGTGTCTTTTTTTATTCTAGACGCTATTGTCAACTTATTGACACGAGCCTCTTTAGTTACATTTAAACGTTGAATCGTCTCTAAATCCCTCTCTACGTCTTTTTCAAAGAATTTCAAATATTGAATTTCAAGTTTATTCCCTTTTAGTAAAAATAGTTTTTTAGGCTGAAAGAAAAACAATTCATCGAACCCCAATTCATCGCGATTTTCTGATTTTAATAATTCGATATCATTTTTAATATCATAAGTTATATAACCAAAAATCCAATCTTTTGTAATACGTTGAAATTTGTTCAATTTGTGAAACGCATTGATCTTACTAGTTCGAATACTTGTAAACTCGTCTACTGCTAAAATCGCATCATATCGTGTATGGCTACGATCATATTGATTAGAGTCAAGCCATACAACGTTGTCAAATTGTTGACTCCAAAGTAATAGCTGTTGTTTAACTTTTTCCGCATTTCGCACGTCTAATATGAGCTTGGTTCTCAATATAATTTGATTTATTTAAAAGGTTACAAAGTTAGGATAAATAAGGACGTTAACACAGAATAACATATCTTTGTGAACTAAATTTTTGATGTGAATTTTTCAGATTTAAACTTAACAACGCCTTTACTTAATGCCATTGAAGATTTAGGTTTTCTGCACCCGACACCTATTCAATTTAATTCTTTTAACATTATAAGTTCAGGTAAAGATGTTGTTGGAATTGCACAAACAGGAACGGGGAAAACGTTTGCCTATGCATTACCAATTTTAAGAACCTTACCGTTTAGCACACAAGATCATCCAAGAGTACTCGTTTTAGTTCCTACCCGAGAACTGGTTGTTCAAGTGACAGAAGAATTTAAAAAAATGGCAAAATACTCTAATGTTAGAATACTTGGTATCTACGGAGGCACTAACATTAATACGCAAAAACAAGCGGTTTCCGAAGGAGTTGATATTTTAGTTGCAACACCCGGGCGCCTTTACGATTTGGCTCTGACACATGTCTTACAATTAAAGACTATTCAAAAGTTAGTAATTGATGAGGTTGACGTTATGTTAGATTTAGGTTTTAGACACCAACTTCTCAATATATTTGATTTATTACCTGAACGACGACAAAATATCATGTTTTCAGCAACAATGACTAAAGATGTCGATGTGCTAATTTCAGAGTTTTTCATCAAACCGACTCGTATCTCAATTGCGCTTTCGGGAACTCCTCTTGAAAATATTTCCCAGAAACGTTACAAAGTACCCAACTTCTACACGAAGGTAAATTTATTGAATCACCTACTTGAAGATTCGGAGACTTTTAATAAAGTTTTAATTTTTGTTGCTTACAAACGCATGGCCGACCGATTATTTAATCAAATTGAAGAATCTTTCTACGGTCAGTCTTGTGTGATCCATTCAAATAAAACTCAAAATTATAGGTTGAGAAGTATTGCACAATTTGAAAAAGGTGAGCAACGTATATTAATTGCAACTGATGTCATGGCAAGAGGCTTGGATATTGATGATATATCCCACGTTATAAATTTTGACACTCCTGATTATCCAGAAAATTATATGCATCGAATCGGTAGAACAGGACGTGCTGAAAAAGAAGGACACTCAATAGTTTTTAGTACAATGTCTGAAGAACATTCTGTTGAAAATATAGAGAATTTAATGAAAATGAAAATTTCATTAATTACGATGCCTGAAATCATCACTATCTCTGATGAACTAATCGAGGAAGAGCGACCAAAACATCGTGAGCACTATAATCCTATAAAAAGACCCACTGATGATGATGCACCAGGACCAGCATTTCATGAAAAATCAGAGAAAAATTCAAAGGAAAATTTGGGAGGGTCCTACAAATTCAAAATTGCAAAAAAATATAAAAAACCAAAAACACGTGGTGATAAGAATTTCAACAAACGCAATAAGAAACGTCGATGAATGCATTTATTAATCTCATCGCTTTCGTTAAAATTTAAAAGACTTTCAGAACTTTACAACATAAAAAAAGTGGGTATTAACCCACTTTTTTTAACAATAAATCTTGTGTTATTGCCATTCAGCTAATGAATCCTTATTCATTTTGATATAATCTTCATTACCAGCAGCGATGGAAGCCTCTAGTGATTTTTTGGCAATCTCAATTGCCTCTTTTTTATTTCCCGCCGCAGCATAAATTAGTGATTGCTGCCTCAGTTGCCAAAAGCCTGGATTTTCTAACATACTCATGGCCTTATCGATATACATTTTTGATTGTTCTATATCTTTACCTCCTTGCATCATGTAAGTTGCCGCAGCATAATAATCTGCAGCTGAGGGCCCAGCCATTGTTTTATTTATTAAAGACATTACAGCCTGATCCGTTGGTACACTAAAAGGTACAGAAACATGACTATTTTCCCAAGAGATCCCTAAATCAAAAGAATTCATCGAAATATTATCAATTCCGATCGTAAACGTTTCAACAGTGGTGTCTTTTTGGGTTACTTTTGTTATAATTCTAGCAACCACCTTATCATCATCTAATACTTTAGGTGCACCGTTTCCTTGATAGTCAGAATACAAAATCACCTCCCATTTATCTTGCTGAGGAATCGTGAAAATAGCGTATGTTCCCGGTGCTAAAATCTCTTTTGCTACAGAAACCTCTCCACTAAAGGTAATCTGTGTTCTCGCGTTTGCTCCGGTACGCCATATTCGGTCAAAAGGAACTAGGTTTCCAAAAATCACTCGATCACGCATTGAAGGTCTTGAATACTTAACTGATACATCTGTCAATCCAACCCGTTGTATTAATTGAGCCCCTGGGCTTGGAGCCGGTGTTTCTATTTGAGCACTAATCACACTTTGTAAGGATAATGCTAATAATAATAGTATTTTTTTCATGTTAATTAATATTAAATTTATTTCATCAAATCTACGAAGAAGCTCAATTTGAAAATGTTAATAAATCCTTAAATAAGAAAATATTAGCCCTTGTTATACAACTTATTTTTTAGCCAAAAAGAAACTTTAACTAATGCAATTAAAGCAGGTACTTCGATAAGAGGCCCGACTACTCCAGCGAAAGCTTGACCTGAATTTAACCCAAAAACCGCAATGGATACAGCGATCGCCAACTCAAAATTATTTCCAGACGCCGTAAAGGAAATAGCAGCATTACTTTTATAAGGTGCTCCTAAAGCTCTCGCAGTCAAAAAGCTAATAAAAAACATCAGAATAAAATAGATAATCAAAGGAAGAGCGATTAAAAGAACATCTCCAGGTATTTGAATGATAAGATCACCTTTTAAAGAAAACATCAAAACAATGGTAAATAACAATGCAATTAGTGTCAATGGAGAAATGTAAGGAATGAATTTAGTCTCATACCACATTTCACCTTTAATTTTAATTAAAATATGTCTGCTAAAAAAACCCGCTAAAAAAGGGATACCAAGATAAATGGCCACACTTTCTGTAATCGTGTAAATAGAAACATCAATCTCCATACTTTGAAAACCGAATAACGGTGGTAAAACAGAAATAAACAACCACGCATAAAAACTGTAAACAAAAACTTGAAAAACGCTATTTAAGGCTACCAAACCTGCACCATATTCAGGACTACCATCAGCCAAATCATTCCAAACCAAAACCATAGCTATACAACGGGCTAAACCAATTAAAATTAAACCTACCATGTATTCAGGATGATTTTGCAAGAATATTAAGGCTAAAACAAACATGAGAATTGGTCCAATTATCCAGTTCAAAAATAACGATAAGGTCAAGGTTTTTACATCTTTAAATATATGAGGTAGCAATGAATAATTCACTTTAGCTAAAGGTGGATACATCATCAAAATCAGCCCAACGGCAATAGGAATGTTAGTTGCTCCAAAATTAAATTCATTGAGTACCACATTAAAATTAGGAAAAAGATAACCAATTAAAACCCCTAACATCATTGCTGAAAAAATAAGCAAGGTCAAATAAGAATTTAGAGTATTTAACTTTTTTGGTGTTGATGTCATCAAAATTTTTTGTCAAAAATAGTTAGAAAACTGTAATAACAAATATAAAATTATTGTTTCTGTTAAATATTGTTTAATCTTTATTCAAATAAGTTAAACATTATGTAATTTTGAAGAACAAAAATATTTTATGGCAACAAAGAAAAAACTTACGAGTGACAACATTATAACCTCATATATGGAATATGTCTTAGAAAATAATTCACAACCGTCCTCTGTATATGCATTCGCCAAAGAAAATAAAATAAAGGAAATCGAATTCTACGAGCATTTTGTAAATTTCGATAACCTTGAACAATCGATTTTCAAAGCATTTTTTGATAATGCTTTCGATGTTTTAGAAAAAAGTACAGAGTATAAAACATATGATACTAGGAATAAGCTGCTTAGTTTTTATTACACCTTTTTCGAAATATTAACACTTAACAGAAGTTATGTAGTTTATGCGTTAAAACACAAAAATAATGACTTCAAAAAGTTAAAAACGCTCGTGAAACTAAAAAAACGATTTGTTCTATTTATACAACATCTCGACATTGCACTTATTGATTTAAGTCAAGTTAATTTTGAAAAAATTCAAAATAAGAGTTTGCAAGAATCGGCTTGGTTGCAGTTACTTTTTACCATGAAATTTTGGCTAGAAGATTCGTCTGCCTCATTTGAAAAAACAGATATTTTTATCGAAAAAGCTGTGAATGCAAGTTTTGATTTGATAGACGTAAAACCCTTAAAGGGTATTTTAGATTTTGGTAAATTTTTGTACAAAGAAAAAATGCAAATGAGCTAAATGAATACCATAGACAAAATTCCAACATCAAAAATTCAACGAGCCTCCAAGCTCATGCAAACAGGTGCAAAAGTTGGCGTCAATTACGTTAAATATTACAGTGATAAACTCATAAATTCAGAGGTTATTGCTAGAGAACGTTTACATGAAAATAATGCAGAAGATATTTATGATGGTCTAAAGAAAATGAAAGGTAGTGCTTTAAAAGTTGCACAGATGTTAAGTATGGACAAAACCATACTCCCTGAAGCATACGTTGAGAAGTTTTCACTCTCTCAATTTTCAGTCCCTCCTCTATCACCTGCACTAGTTCTAAAAACTTTTAAAAAATATTTTAAAAAACACCCAAATGATTTATTCGATACTTTCGAAGCAACTTCTGTAAATGCTGCCAGTATAGGTCAAGTACACAAAGCATTTAAAGATGGGAAAAAGCTTGCTGTGAAAATTCAATATCCAGGAGTTGCTGAAAGTATTTCTTCCGATTTATCAATGATAAAACCAATCGCGGTGAAAATGTTCAATTTAAAAGGAAAAGAGTCTGACCATTACTTTCAGGAAGTTGAAGGTAAACTAGTAGAAGAAACAAATTATTTACTTGAGCTTTCACAAAGTCGTGAAGTTGCAATGCGATGTCGTCACATACCAAACTTACAGTTTCCAAATTACTATGAGAAGTATTCCTCTGAGCGTATCATTACCATGGATTGGATGCAAGGTATTCATCTTTCTGAGTATACTGCTAAAAATAAAAGCAGGAAAAATGCAAATATTATTGGTCAAGCCTTATGGGATTTTTACATGTATCAAATTCACATACTAAAAAAAGTACATGCAGATCCTCATCCTGGAAACTTTTTAGTCTCTGCAAATACAGAATTAATTGCTCTTGATTTTGGTTGCATGAAACAAATACCAGATGATTTCTACACTCCCTATTTTGATTTAGCAGAGGAGAAAAATTTAAACACCCCTGCCATTTTTAGTAAAAAAATGATTGATCTTGAAATCATACGATCTGACGACAAACCTGAGGAAAAAGAATTTTTCTCAGTATTATTTTATGAAATGTTATGTCTTTTCACCACTCCTTTTCAAAGTGAGGTTTTCGATTTTTCTGATGGCCAATTTTTTGAAGAAATAAAAGTGTTCGGAGAAAAGTTTACCAAAAACAATATGATTAAAAAAATGAATGGCAACAGGGGCTCGAAACACTTCATATACATGAATCGAACATTTTTCGGTTTATATAATTTAATGTTTGATTTGAAGGCAGACCGAGTTTTGATTAATAACTACAAATCACTGTAATGGTTCATTATTCTGAAAGTGACTTCGACGATATGGACTACGTAAATCGAATCAACTTAATCAATAGTTGTTCCGGTTATAAATCTGCCAATCTCATCGGTTCTGTTTCCAAAAAAGGCATTGATAATCTAGCAATTTTTAGTTCCATAATTCATATTGGTTCAAACCCAGCACTCATGGGTTTTTTCACTAGGCCGACATCTGTTATTAGAAATACCTACAGCAATATAAAAGAGACTAAATTTTTCACGATCAATCATGTCCATGAAACTATTTTAGCAGACGCACATCATACGTCAGCAAAATACAAGCAAGAAATCTCTGAGTTTGATGTTACTGATTTAGAACCTGAATATAAATCACAACATTCTGCTCCTTTTGTTGTAAATTCACCATTGCAGTTGTCTATGGAATTCATAGAAGAGTATCATATTGAGGCAAACAACACGATTTTGGTAATCGGTAAAATTAACGACTTATACGTTAAGGATGAGTTGATCGAAAATGATGGATTTATAAATTTATCAAAAGGTAACATAGCTGCTATAAACGGCTTAGATGGGTATGCAATCCCAAAATTAAAGACACGTTTCAGCTACCAAAGACCGAAAACTAACGTCAATGATAAATGACACATGAAAATTTTAGTTACCGGGGCTACTGGTTATATTGGAAAGCGATTAATTCCATTATTGTTGCAGGACGGACATCATGTAGTGTGCACAGTCCGCGACAAATTTCGTATTGACAACACCTATCTACAAGATGATTTAATTGACTTTATAGAAGTTGATTTTTTAAAACCAAACACCTTAGGTGAAATACCTAGAGATATTGACGTTGCATTTTATTTAATCCATTCAATGTCAAATGCTTCTGACAATTTTCAAAATCTAGAAAAAGTTTGTGCCATTAATTTTAAAAAAAACCTTGAAAAAACTACTGTGCAGCAAGTTATTTATTTGAGTGGCATTACAAATGAAGCTAATTTATCAAAACACCTTCAGTCACGTAAAAATGTAGAAAATTTGTTATCATCATCAACTTATAACTTGACCATATTTAAAGCGGGTATCATTGTAGGTTCTGGGAGTTCTTCTTTTGAAATTATCCGTGACTTGGTGGAAAAATTACCCTTCATGATAGCTCCAAAATGGCTTAACACAAAAACTCAACCAATTGGAATAAGAGATGTATTATCGTTTTTACATAAAAGTGTTGGTCATAGGGATGTTTACAATAAATCGTATGATATTTTTGGACCAGAAATTCTTACATACAAACAAATGCTATTAGAATTTGCAGAGGTAAGGGGTTTAAAACGACATATTTCTACAGTCCCCATAATGACACCAAAATTATCGTCGTATTGGTTGTATTTTGTAACATCTACATCCTATAAATTAGCCTCAAAACTAGTTGAAAGTATGGGTGTTCCTATCATAGGCAAACCCAGTAATATCAATACCTTACTTTCCGTTCAACCTATGACCTATAAAACAGCTGTCAAATTAGCTTTTAAAAAAATAGAACAAAACGCCATTATTTCAAGTTGGAAAGATTCTTTAATTAGCAGTGGAAGACTCAACACTAATTTTCACCACTACATCAATATTCCAAAATATGGATGTTTTAAAGATTATAAAGAACGACCTGTTCCAAATATTGAAATAACCATGAATAAAATTTGGTCAATTGGTGGTAAAACAGGTTGGTATTATGGTACGGTCTTATGGAAAATTAGAGGCGGTATCGATAAATTTATTGGTGGTATTGGTTTGAGGCGTGGGAGAACAAACCCCGTAGAACTCAGTGTTGGTGATGCATTAGATTTTTGGCGAGTTATTTATGCTGACAAATCAAAAAGAAAACTCTTACTTTACGCTGAAATGCGCCTGCCAGGTGAAGCTTGGTTAGAATTTAAAATAGAAAATAACATCCTGAAACAGACTGCCACATTTAGGCCTCGAGGTTTAGCAGGCAGACTCTATTGGTACAGTGTTTTGCCCTTTCACGGATTTATTTTTAAAGGAATGATCAAAAATTTAGTAAAGCCAATTTAACTCTTGTAAAATGTTAATTTTTGTTTAACGTTAATTGTATTAAGTTAAACGTTTTGTAACTTCGGTTAAAATCGATGTTATGCTCCTGAATACCACATATCACAACGAAGAACACGAAAAGACGATAGCTAAGCTTATTGGAGGTCCTTACAGTTTTTTTAAGTCCTTGAAATTAAGAGGTGTTGGATCTAAACGAATGATCATTGACAAGACAAGTTACAATTTAAACAGTCTACTAAATCGTACTTCTGATTTGAATTACGCAAATATTGAAATAAGACCAAAAGGAATAATTATTTACATCAATAAAGGTTTACAAACTTTTAATTGGGTTATTCCATTCTATCAGTTATCGTTTTTTAAAACTAATGGTGCAAGCATACATGCTCAGGGAAAGTTTATTCATTTAAAGGATAATATGACCTTGAGAGAAAACAAAAAATTTTTCAAAAAATTATTAGATTTCAAAATAGAATATGATAATCAATATAAGTTTCAATTCTGAATTAAACAATTAAATCTGAATTAAACAATTAAATTAAATAGACCGTTAACGTGCTTTGACACAGGATTTAATTTATCCAGGACAGCACATAAAAAAGACAAGATATGAGTACAAAAACACTAAATTTAAAAAGAAACAAAAATTATTTAAATGGCTTTACAGCCACTGATATTGGCGACGACCATCTTTACACGGGTATAGACACTCCAATGAAGCCAGATGCTTTCAAAATGAGTGATATTGATAAGAAAAAGAGAATTGCCATTTTGTTTGAAGAAATCATGGATGTAATGGGCCTTGATTTAACAGATGATTCGCTCAAAGGAACACCTCAGCGTGTCGCAAAAATGTACATTGATGAAATTTTCTCAGGTTTAAACCCTCAAAACAAACCAAAAGTTGCGTTGTTTGAAAATAAATACCAATACAATCAAATGCTCGTAGAAAAAAATATCACATTTTATTCTAATTGTGAGCATCATTTCGTACCAATTATCGGGCGTGCACACATCGCTTACATATCATCCGGAAAAGTCATTGGACTCTCTAAACTAAACAGAATTGTTCAATATTTTGCCAAACGTCCCCAAGTACAAGAGCGTTTGACAAATCAAATAGCAAATGAGCTAAAAAAGATTTTAAACACTGAAGACATTGCTGTTATTATTGATGCCAAGCACTTGTGTGTTTCATCACGAGGGATCAAGGATGATACCTCGGCGACAGTTACCTGTTACTACGGAGGACAATTTAAGGATCAAGGAAAAATAACAGAATTACATAACTATATAAATAATTAAAAATGGATTTAATTAATAAAGCGTTGGAATTCGAAAAGCAAAAAAGACGCAGTTTAACAACAAGTGACCGTGTGAAAATATCAAGAGAAGCAAAAGCTCTTATCCTCGGCCTGAATGAGATATACAAAGAAAAAAAAGATGCCAAAATCATGGACATTATGAAACGGCTTACTGTCATAAAACAAAAAATTGAAAAACGTCTCAAAGGAAGACCATTAAACGAAGCTTACTAATGAAAACCATTGTTGTTATTGGCGGTAGTAAAGGTATAGGCTTGTCTATCGTAAAACTTTTGACACCATCACATAAAGTCATTAGCATAAGTCGATCGGTGTCAAATATTGAACACGAAAACTTAACGCATTACAGTGTAGACGTTTTAAGCGGGGAACTTCCTGATATTTCTGAAGTGGATGGCTTAGTTTACTGTCCAGGTAGTATTAATCTAAAGCCAATATCGCGACTAAAAATAGAGGATTTTAAGAATGATTTTGAAATCAATGTTATTGGAGCGGTCAAAGCGATACAAAAATACGCTAGAGTTATGAAAGATAGCCAGCATCCATCTATCGTGCTGTTTAGCACGGTTGCTGTGAAATTAGGTATGCCATTCCATGCAAGCATAGCGACTGCAAAAGCTGGCGTAGAGGGTCTTGTTAAATCTTTAGGTGCTGAATTTGCACCAAAAATTAGAATTAATGCTATAGCCCCAACAGTGACTGATACAGAACTTGCTGCAAAATTATTACGAAATGAAAGAATGATTGAGAATATAACCGAAAGGCACCCACTGAAAAAATTTCTTAGTCCTGATGAAGTTGCTGAAATGGCACTATTTTTATTATCCCACAAAACCGCTTCGATGTCAGGGCAAATTTTGGAAATGGATTGCGGTATCGTTAATTTTAAAATATAAATGATGATTTTAACCACCATGTTTAAGAAACCATTTACTACAAACCATCTTGTTGAAACGTCAGAAATTATTTATGACCTTAATATTAATAGTTTACAAGGTAATCCCATTGCACTAATTGATTTTAAAGGCAAACATTTGTTAGTTGTAAATGTTGCTTCCAAATGTGGATTTACATCACAATACAAACAATTACAACGTCTTCATGAACAATACAAGGACTCACTCGTTATCATTGGAGTTCCTTGTAATCAATTTGGAAGACAAGAGCCGGGTGATGCATTTGAGATACAAGAGTTTTGTCAAGTTAATTACGGTGTTAGTTTTCTAATAACAGAGAAAATAATGGTTTCCGGAAAAAATCAGCATCCCTTGTATGCTTGGCTCACCAATAAAAAATTGAATGGTTACAAAAATTCAACAGTTAGATGGAACTTTCAGAAGTACTTAATTAATCCCGAGGGTAACATAATTAATTATTTTTATTCGAACACCAGTCCTTTAAGTAAAAAAATAACAAAATACCTATCGTAATGTTTGGAATATTTAAAACAACTTCAAAACTCAACAAACTTGAAAGAGAGTATGAAAAGCTCATGAGTGAGTGGCATAAATTATCTTCCATTGACAGAGCAAAAAGTGACTTAAAATATGCAGAAGCACAAAGGATACTTGATCAAATAGAGGTTCTCAAACAAGATTAAATGAAACATTTTGGCTACGTCGCCTTATTCTTGATTACTAATTTTGTAGGACTCTACTTTGGAAGCATATTAATGAATGAAGGTCCATCATCAGCGTGGTATTTGCTATTAAACAAAGCACCCTGGACACCTCCTGGTTGGGTTTTTGGTATTGCCTGGTTCACTATCATGTTATGTTTTTCATTTTATCTAGCATCCCTTATACGAATCATAGATTCAGTTAAATTTTGGGCAATTTATACAGTTCAATGCAGTCTAAATATTAGTTGGAATTATGTGTTTTTTAATTTTCAAAAGACAGTTGCTGGTCTAATCATCATATCATTATTAACAGTAGTGATGATTTTTTATTTTTATAAGTTTAAAAATCAACAATTAAAATACACGAAGTATTTGTTGAGTCCCTATATACTTTGGCTTTTTATAGCTTCCTCCTTAAATCTATATATCGTAATTTATAATTAAATGAAAATATACACTTTACATACAAAACAAAACCTACCAATTTCAAAAAAACAGGCGTGGGACTTTTTATCAGATCCTAAAAATTTAAAAACAATAACGCCAAATTATATGTCCTTCGATATTCTTAAAGGTGCTGAGAAATCAATGTATTCGGGTCAAATAATACAATATATTGTAACTCCTATAATGGGCATTAAAACGAAATGGGTGACAGAAATAACGCATGTTAAAGATCACTGTTATTTTGTAGATGAGCAGCGATTTGGTCCTTACAAATTGTGGCATCATAAGCATTTTATTAAAGAAATTGAAGGAGGTGTAGAAATGGAAGACATCATTGACTACATGGTTCCATTTGGTATCCTTGGACAATTATTACACCCATACATTGTTCAACCTAAATTAAGAGAGATTTTCAATTACAGAACAAAAAAATTAGAGGAATTATTTGGAAAATATTAATTGATGAACAAAACGATAAATATATTTTGGTTTAGACGTGACTTACGATTAGAAGATAACGTCGGTCTGTATCACGCACTCAATGGAAAACATCCAGTAGTTGCTATTTTTATTTTTGATAAAGAAATTATTGATAGCTTAAAGAAAGACGATCCCCGAGTAACCTTTATTCACGATACTATTCGCAACATGAATACCTTGTTACAAAATGAGTATGGTAGTACTATAAGAACTTATTATGGAAAACCCACGGCTATTTTTAATAAGCTGTCTCATGAATACAATATTGAAACTGTGTTTTCCAATCATGACTATGAACCCTATGCCATTAATCGAGATTTATCTATTAAACGCCTTTTAGAAAAAAATAATATTGGTTTTACAAGCTACAAAGACCAAGTTATTTTTGAAACTAACGAAATTGTAAAAGATGATGGCCTACCCTATAAAGTATATACACCCTATTCGAAAAAGTGGATGACTGCTTTAGAAAATAATCCCATAAAGTTTTTTCGTTCCCAGGATTTATTAAAACATCTACTAAGCCCACTACCTGAAAATATGGTAGCTTTAAAGGACATGAGTTTTGAAACATCTCCTCAGAAAATCACGCCCTACAATATCTCTAATAAAATCATTGATAATTATGAAGCAACAAGAAATTTCCCAAGCGTAAATGGTACATCAAAAATAGGTCCCCACCTAAGATTTGGAACGTTAAGCGTCAGATTTATGGCTTCTAAAGCGTTAAAAAATGATAATGCAACATTTTTAAAAGAATTAATATGGCGTGAGTTTTTCATGCAAATATTATGGCATTTTCCTCAAACAGTGACCAAAAGTTTTAAACCACAGTATGAAAATGTTAAGTGGAGAAACAATAAAAGAGAATTTGAAGCGTGGTGCGAAGGTAAAACGGGATACCCACTAGTAGATGCAGGTATGAGAGAATTAAATCAAACTGGTTTTATGCATAATCGTGTGCGCATGCTTGTAGGTAGTTTTCTGTGCAAACACTTACTTATAGATTGGCGTCTTGGTGAGGCCTATTTTGCAGAAAAATTACATGATTACGAAATGTCAAGTAATATCGGCAATTGGCAGTGGGTCGCTGGATGTGGAGTTGATGCATCACCTTATTTTAGAATTTTTAATCCAACAACCCAAATTCAAAAATTTGATAAAAGTCTAGCATATATAAGAAAATGGGTGCCAGATCATCAAGAGCTTACCTACCCTGTTCCGATAGTTGAACATAAATTTGCTCGAGAACGATGTCTCGATACATATAAAACAGCTTTGAACAAAAATTAAATTTCTATTCAATCTGGTTATTTGACAATTATTAAGTTAATTTTAAAAAGATTATTTCACTATTAATAACCTGCTTCTGTTCAAGAAAACTCAATTTTCTTCTTAATTTATTCATAAATTTTAATATAATTTAAAAAGTTGACAATCGTTAATTAGGAATATTAAAAAAAATTTCTACATTTAAGGAATGAGTCTACTAAGACCAATTGTATAAATACTGGTGAATGTATTTCCCAGAACTCCTAAAAATTCATAACATATGTATTCTTAGGACTAATTAAAATGAATGTATGAATTTAACAGAAAGAGCATTAGAATTTGAAAGTCGAAAAAAAAGTAGTTTGTCTACAAGTGATCGTGTAAAATTCTCTAGAGAAGCGAAAGAATTAATATTAGGACTTAACGAAGAGTATAAAATCAATAAAGATCCTGCTACTATGGATTTAATGAAACGTCTCACTGCAATTAAGCAGAAAATTGAAAAAAGATTAAAAGGTAGACCGATTTCAGAGGTATAACTACCGTATAAATTATATTCGAATGACCTTGTGAAATTATGTGTCGAAAGAGCGATTTTATGATTTACATCACCAAGATTGTTAAAAATAATGATACCCCTATAACGTAAAAAGTCCCATAATTTGGGACTTTTTGAGTAAAAACAAAAAAAACTATTAATCTTAAACTAAAATAACATGAATGTCAACAAAAATTTTTTGTTTATATTTTGTTTCGCGTCGAGTGTTACATTTGGTCAGCAAACATTAACAAAAAGCAAATCACTTGTCATCGCCACTATCGAAAAACATCAGTCTAATTTAATAAAAATCAGTGATGACATCTGGTCGCTAGCTGAAACAGCCTTTGAAGAACATAAATCATCAAAAATATTAGCAGATTATGCTGAGAATCAAGGATTTACTGTTGAGCGTGGTGTTGCTGGTATGCCTACTGCTTTTGTGGCTAGTTACGGCTCAGGAAAACCTGTTATTAGCGTTTTAGGTGAATTTGATGCGCTACCAGGTTTATCTCAAAAAACGGAACCTATAAAAAACCCCTTAATGAAGGGAGCAGCTGGTCATGGTTGTGGCCATAATATGTTTGGAGCCGGCAGTTTAGGCGCGGCCATTGGTATCAAAGAACTTATAGAAAGTGGTCAAATCCAAGGAACTATTAAATTCTTTGGAACCCCAAGTGAAGAAAAATATTTCGGTAAAATATGGATGGTTAGGGCTGGTCTTTGGGATGATGTTGATGTGAATATTAGTTGGCATCCATCTGCTAGTACTGAGGCAGATGTTCAAAGCTCATTGGCTCTTATCGATTTTAAAATTGAATTTTTTGGTCAGGCCGCTCATGCATCTTTAGATCCATGGAATGGCAGAAGCGCTTCAGATGCCCTCGAATTATATACCACAGGTATCAATTACTATAGGGAGCACGTTAAACCAACGGTTCGAATGCATTACCACATACAAGATGGGGGTCAAGTTGTCAATGTAGTCCCAGATTATTCAAGACTATGGATGCGTGTTCGTGACACAAAAAGGGCAGGAATGGTTCCGGTCTACGAGCAAGCAAAAAAAATGGCTCAAGGAGCAGCTATACTTGCAAATGTTGACTACAAAGTATCATTAATATCAGGCATCTATGAAGTATTAGTAAATCGCGAAGGAGGAAAAATAATGCAATCAAATTTAGAGTTATTAGGTCCTATGGAATATTCTCAGGAAGAAATTAATTTTGGAAAAGGTATACAAAAAGCAACCGGCAAACCGCAAATTGGGATGGATAGTAATATCAATCCCTTAAAAATAACTCTAGAGCACCCAGGAGGAGGTTCAACAGATGTGGGAGATGTGAGTTGGAATGTTGCTAATATAAATCTCGGAGTTACGACTGCTCCAGCTGGAACACCTTGGCATTCATGGGCAGTAGTAGCCTGCGGAGGTATGAGTATTGGACACAAAGGATTAATATATGCTTCTAAAGCTATGGCGATGACCATGGTAGATCTTTTTGAAAGCCCGAGTCTAGTGGAGAAAGTCAAATCTGAATTTATACAAAGAAAAGGAGAAGAATCTTATGAGGCCATGATTCCACAAGGTCCACCGCCAATTAACAACAAAGGGCAATAAAAATTTTCATAAAAAAAGCTGCCATAATTTAAATATACGGCAGCTTTAAATGGTTCGTCCTTAATTAATAGCAAATGTTTCTTTTTAGTGACACGAGTAAGTCGTATTTAATTTATGTTTCATTTAAATTGTAACTAACCACTAAGTATTATACAAATCTCATACCATTATTTTAATTATGCAATCTGTTCATATAAATTAAATGACATTTCATCGAAAACATCCTTAACAAAGTTGGTGCAAGCCCTAAATGCATTTTCGTGTAGGTCTCGTTCTTATGTAACATCAATAACTCACATGAATTGTTATTTAAACAACTTCCTGTAATTTGATCACTTTTTTTCGTGAGTCATATCGTGTATCAAGAACGATGCGCTACTTTTCCTTTAATACCCTCAAAATATTTATGCATAAAATCAAAATCTGCATTTTTGTCCTCAGTGGGGTAAAATGGTTCTGAAAATTTATTTTCTTTATTTTCAAAATCTAAAGTGAACATAATGATGGGCACTTTAGCTACCTTTGCGATATAATAAAATCCTGTTCGCCACTCTTTTACTTTTTTTCTTGTACCCTCAGGAGCCAACGCCATTCTAAAGACATCTTTCTCTTTAAATAATCTCGCAATAGCCTCAACTTGGTTCTCATTATTTTTTCTCTCGACAGGTGCACCACCAGACCATCTAAAAAACCAACCGAAAGGAAATTTAAATAGATCCTTCTTGCCAACATAGTTTGTTTCAATTCCAATTACCGAACGTAAAAGTATCCCAAGAGGAAAGTCGTGCCAACTGGTATGAGGCACCGCTATAATTACAGCTTTTTTCACACTTTCAAAGTCTGAGAAACCTTTTACTTTCCAACCAAGAATTTTGTAATAAATAAATTTTGACAACCATCTCATAGTTACATTTTTTCATATAAACCACGAAGTAGTTGCGGTGTAATTAATGATTTCCATTGTTTTCCAATTGCATTTTCCCATAGTGGTTCTAAACTCATTGCCACTCTAATCATGGTATCAAATTCAACATCTTTTAAGCTTGAACAAACTCCTTTTGGAAGAATAATGCCATGTTTCTCCTTCATTTCTTTAAATAATGTCACTCCTTCGGGATAATAATCTTCCAAATGATCAAAAACAATACAATTCCCAATGCCATGCTTTGTTCCTAATACATAAGATAAGCCATAACTAAGAGCATGAGCAATTCCAACTTGAGAGTATGCGATACTCATTCCACCATGCCAAGAAGCCATCATGAGCTTGTCTTGTGATTCTTGTTCAGTTAAATAATCTTCATTAAAAACTTGTTTACACAAATCAAGTGCTTTTTCCCCATAACTCTGACTAAACGCGTTCAAATAGGTGCCGTTTAAAGATTCAATAGAATGAATGAAACAATCCATTCCTGTAAAAAACCATTGATTTTTTGGGACACTACTTGTTAGCTCAGGATCAAGTATTACTTGGTCAAATGGAGTAAAGTCACTATTAATGCCTAATTTCCGTTCAGGTCCAGTAAGAACAGTCGTTCTCGAAACTTCAGCTCCTGTACCTGAAATCGTTGGAATTCCAACATGATAAATCGCAGGATTATTTACCAGATCCCAACCTTGATAATCACAGGTCTTGCCATTATTTGTTAACATAATTGCTACCGCTTTTGAAATATCAATGACTGTACCACCACCTATTCCAATGATTCCAGCAGGCTGCTCACTAACCGACGTCTTTATATACTTAACTAATTCGTCTATTTGTGTGGTTTTTGGTTCCTCCTGTGCTGATACATAAATTATTTCATCGCTACCGTAAAGGTTAATGTTTGAGATAATCTTTTGTGAATCAATAAAAAAATCATCAATAATAAAAATAAATGGTGCCTGGTTCAATAAACGCTTTGGGGCGATAATTTCATTCATCTGATTGAAACTACCACGACCAAAAATCACCCTTGGCACCATCGGAAAGTTTTTGTACTTCATTTAGAAAAATATCTTATTTGAATTATACAATTCATACTCTAATTAATTTAAAACTTTTAAAATATCTGACAGATTTTTTACAGTTAAATAGTTGTTAGTTGTTTGCTCTATATCAGACACATCTTCATGAATCCAAGTCGTATGAAATGGCACATGCATACTATGAGCACCAATATTTATTAATGGTAAGACATCAGATTTCAAGGAGTTTCCAACCATTAAAAACTCTGAAGGAATAATGTCTAAATGCGTTAGCAATTTTAAGTAATTCTCTTCTTTTTTATCACTGACTACTTCTATGTGATGAAAATAGTCTATTAGCCCAGATTTATTCAGTTTTCGTTCTTGATCAAGTAAATCACCTTTTGTTACTAAAATCAATCGATATTCTTTTGAAAGAATATTTAGTACATTTTCAACACCTTCTAAAAGAATGACTGGTTTGTTAATCATGTCTTTACCGATATTTAGTATGGCTTCAATGGTTTTATTAGAAACATTATGATTTGAAATTTCAACTGCCATCTCGATCATCGATAACACGAAGCCTTTAACACCATAACCGTAAATTTCAAGATTTTTTATTTCTTTTTTATATAATTCTTGATCTATTTTATTGACTGTTTCGTAACGACTCAACAATTTTGAAAAATCTTTCTCGGCTTCCCTAAAATAAGTTTCATTGATCCAAAGTGTATCATCAGCATCGAAGCCAATCACTTTAACATTATCGTAATTTATTTCCATATACTACGCGCTCTTTTCAAGTCAGCTGGCGTATCAATCTCAACACCTTCAACAGATGTTTCCACCATTTTAATATTTTTTCCGTATTCTAAATATCGTATACATTCTATTTTTTCTGTTGTTTCCAAAGAACACATTGGTAGCTTCTGAAAATCCATCAAAGCTTGCTTCCTGAATGCGTAAACGCCCTTGTGTTTAAAATATTTCGTCCCAACATTCTCCTCCCTTGGAAATGGTATGGGGCTTCTCGAAAAATAGAGTGCAAAATTATTTTGGTTAACGATAACCTTGACAGTATTTGGGTTATTAATATCGTCAACATCCTTTATTTCTACCATCAGAGATGCCAAATCTATCGATTTTTGAACATCATCATGAAATACACTTAGCAATTTCTCTAAACTAGAGCGCTCAGTAAATGGCTCATCCCCTTGGACATTTACGACAATATCACATTGAATATTTTCAATAGCTTCTGCAATTCTGTCGCTTCCAGATTCATGCTCCGCAACACTCATAATAGCCTTGCCTCCATTTGCTATAATCTCTTGATATATGATGTCGCTATCTGTAACGACGTACACCTCATCAAATAAATGTGTAGCGACAGTTGCCTCATAGGTTCTGAGAATTACCGTTTTTCCCCCAAGGTCCTGCATCAATTTACCTGGAAAACGAGAGGCACTATAACGTGCAGGAATCATTGAGATTATCTTCATAATCAATATTTAGATAGCAAGATTGCTTAATTCTATAAGAATCAAAAATACAGTTTTTAAAAGATTTCGTTATTCTATTTTAGAATTATTTCCGAAAATCATCAAGCTAAAGATTACTCAAAAAAACTATCATTAAATCCAATTAGATATAATTTTTCTCTAGCTCTTGTCACGGCAGTATACAACCAACGCAGATAATCTCTGTCTATCCCATTTGGCAAATAGGGTTGTTCAACAAAAACGGTATTCCATTGTCCACCTTGTGACTTGTGGCATGTCATGGCGTAGGAGAATTTTACCTGAAGTGCATTAAGATATTTATTCTTTTTTACTTTTAAAAACTTTCTGTATCCAGATGTTTCATCTGCATAATCTTTTAATATTTCTTGGTACAATTTATTAGAATCTTCATAAGAGAGAGAAGGTGCTTCAACCGAAATACTATCAAGAATTAAAACAGTTTCAAAAGGCTTCATTTTTGGATAATCAACCATTCTTATCTTCACCTCTGCAAATCTAAAACCGTACAGCTCCTTTAAATTAAAAATTTCTAAAATTTCAATGATATCTCCATTTGCAATGAAACCTGCTTCACTACTCGGTTTTATCCAAAAATAATTATTTTTAACAACCATTAAATAGTCTCCTGCAGTCAATTCGTGTTCGTTAAAAAGAATCCTTGATCTTATTTGTTGATTATATAAATTAGCCCGTTTATTGGATCGAACTATGATGGCGGTATCTTCATTACCTAAGGAACTGTAAGCTTCATTAATTGCATCCATGATATCATGGCCATCAATAAGCCTAATGATGTCATTATAGCCGGAAATATCAAATTTAAAATTGTCATAAAATGTACCTGAAAGGCTTTCACGAAGCAAGGTAGCATTCATGAGAATACCAGAGTCATGACCTTGACGCATCACCTCATCAAGTTCCATTTTTGACACCTCTTTATTGTAATTTAGAGCTAACTGTCTTTCGTCCAATGCAGGACTGAGGTCTAACTTAACTGGAGGTAATTGTGCTGTATCACCAATGAGAAGAAGCTTACATTGGTGTCCCGAATAAACATATTGAATTAAATCATCAAGTAAGGACCCACTTCCAAACAGTTTTGATTGACTTGGAAGATCGGAAATCATAGAAGCCTCATCAACAATAAAAATAGTTTTTTTATGCTTATTTAACTGCATGACAAAATCAACATTCCCATTTTTGTTTTGTTTGGGCATGTAAATTTTTTTATGAATTGTGAACGCTTCATTGCTCGAATACGTCGACATTACTTTGGCAGCTCTACCAGTAGGTGCAAGTAGAACGGCACTTTTTTTTGCTTTCCAAAGATTATTTACAATTGCTCCAACGATTGTTGTTTTTCCTGTACCAGCATAACCTTTCAAAACATATAGCACCTGAGATGAATTATTAAAAATAAATGCTGACAATTGTTCAAGAACAATATCTTGTTTCAAGGTTGGTTCAAAAGGAAACTTTTCCTTGGCTAACAAATAAAATTCAGATGAAGTCATAATTTTTTTACTTCGGTATAATGTTTTATCAAAGATAAAAATGATTTTTACTAACAATCATTTTCGCGAATAAAAAAAAATTGTAGATTTGCGTTAAACACTTAAGTAATTTTAATTAAAACACTATGTTAACACTAATTATAGCAGCCATTGTTGTTATCGCACTAACCGTAGGAATTGTGTGGCTAATTGATCAGTTTATTCCAAAAAAATTCAAGTCGCTTATTTTACTTACCCTTTGGGTAATTATTATAGCCTTAGGATACCTTACGTTCATGTCTGTTTATGGTGAAATAAAATTTAATAAACTTAAAAATGATCGCTATTTGGTAGTTATTGAAAATTTAAAAGATATTCGAGATTCACAGCTCGCGCACAGAGCAGTCACTGGAAAGTTTGCCAATAATTGGGACAGTTTGGTTGTATTTATAGATTCTGCAGAATTCACAATAACTCAGAGAAGAGATACCACTGTTCTTGACAAAGAATTAACTAAAAGATATGGAGGAGTAGAAACATTTAAATCAACCTACATCATTGATACGCTCGGAACGATGTCTGTAAAAGATTCGTTGTTTGGTGCTGATTTACGATATCAAACAATGATGAATATTCCGGTAGGGAAAGAAGGAGCAACATTCGAATTACAAGCAGGTACGATCGAACAAAATGGTTTGAATATTCCGGTATTTGAAGCAAAAGGTTTAAAATCTTTAATTCTCTATGGTGAAGATGCCAATTTGATTGCTAAAGAAAACCAAGTCATCTCGGTAGATGGAGTAAATGGAAACGCTTTGATCGTTGGATCAATGGAAGAAGTCAATACAAATGGAAACTGGCCAAAGAATTTTTCAAACGAACAATAATACTGACAGCACATTGCAAAATAAATTGTCCATTCAAGTTAGCTTGAGTGGACTTTCTTTTTGTGTCCTAAACAAACCATCAAAAAGAATATTACATCATTCATACATAGCTTTTAACAAAATAGTGCCTCCAATAGAGGTGTTAAAACAATTAAAAGAACATTTGAGTAGCAATAAGTTATTTCAACAAGATTTTAAAGATGTTACCGTAATTCACGATAACGCGTTAGCCACCCTTGTACCAAAATCTCTTTTTAACAAAAACAATCTCTCTGACTACTTAAAATTTAATTCAAAGATTTTAAATAATGATTTCATAACGTTTGATGAACTTTCACAGAATGAGATTATCAATGTCTATGTTCCTTATGTGAACATAAATAATTTTATTTTTGATACTTATGGAACCTTTGAATACAATCATTATTCGACACTTTTAATAAATACGTTATTTGAAATACATGACGGTGGTACGAACGCCAGTATGTACGTTAATATCAGAAGTAATCACTTTGAAATCGTAATTCTAAAGAACAAAGAGTTAATACTGTTCAATTCTTTTGAATACAAAACAGAAGAAGATTTTGTCTATTACATCTTATTTACAGCAGAACAACTCCTCTTAGATCCCGAAACTTTTCCGTTGACATTAATGGGTAAAATAAATAAAAATGATGCCCTTTATAATGCGGCATATACCTATGTGCGAGAGGTGTCAATTTACAATCAAGAAACAAAATTTATGCTAAAACCTGAAGACAAAAAGAATTTTATTCAAAATTTTGTTTTACAAAATAATCTCTGATGCGCATAATTTCGGGTGATTATAAAGGAAGAAGAATAACTGCTCCAAAAAAGCTACCGGTACGTCCTACAACAGATATGGCCAAAGAATCTCTATTTAATATTCTCAATAATCTTTTTTTATTTGGATCCATATCAGTTCTTGATCTATTTTCTGGTACAGGAAATATTAGCTACGAATTTGCTTCTCGTGGTGTAAAAAACATTGTTTGTGTTGATAAAAATTACCATTGCATTAAATTCATTAATACTACTGCAAATGATTTTAATATGCCGCTAATAACAGTTCGTGGAGATGTTTTCAACTATTTGTTGAATACCAAAAAAAAATATGATGTAATCTTTGCAGATCCTCCTTATGATTTTGATGTAGATACCTTTTCTAAAATCCCGAATATTGTGTTCAAAAACAATTTATTGGAGCAAGACGGATTATTGATTGTGGAGCATTCAAAACACACAAATTTATCACACCTCAATCATTTTTTATATTCAAGAATTTATGGAGGTAACATGTTTAGTTTTTTTAAAAACAAGGAAGAGTAAACAAAATACGAGGTCTTACAAAACACAAAAGCCCTTGAAAAAGGGCTTTTGTTTTGTAAGTAAATTTGTAAGCCGAATTCTGTTCTCAAAAGAGCCCTTATCATTTATCTACATTTATTGTTGCCAACAAACTTTAGCTGCCTACCCTCCAACAATCGTGCGTGCCGCACTCAAACGCTGGTTTACATGACATTGCACCCTATAGAGTTTACCTGATTTCACTACAGCTTCACCTGTACATTCTTTCTGTTGCACTATTCCTAGTCTCACGACTGATGGCTATTAACCACTATAGTACACTGTGGTGTTCGGACTTTCCTAACCAGGCTAGCCTGGTTCGATAAGGCAATTTACTTGGCAGCTAAAGTACGTAAATTGTTAATAACTCAAAGTAAAATACTGCTTAGTAATTCTTAATATTCATTCGAATTTTTAACTTTGTTGACACGAGTTATATCCTATGGAGCCTTTTGTTGTATCAGCACGTAAGTACAGACCAAAATCATTTAAAGATGTTGTTGGCCAGGAGGTAATTACCAATACATTACTCAACGCTATAAATAATAATCATTTGGCGCAAGCTTTATTATTTACCGGTCCTCGTGGTGTTGGCAAAACAACTTGTGCTCGGATTTTAGCAAAAATGATTAACAGTGATAATGATTTACAAGATAATCAAGATTTTGCGTTTAATATCTTCGAACTTGATGCAGCATCAAACAACTCTGTAGATGATATTCGAAGTTTAACAGACCAGGTTCGCATTCCTCCTCAAATTGGGAAGTACAAAGTGTATATTATCGATGAAGTTCATATGTTGTCACAGTCGGCATTTAATGCGTTTTTAAAAACATTAGAAGAACCTCCCAAACACTGCATTTTCATTCTTGCAACTACAGAAAAACATAAAATAATTCCTACCATTTTGTCGCGTTGTCAGATTTTTGATTTTAAGCGTATTACCGTTCTTGATGCAAAGAAATATTTGCATTTCATCGCAAATGAACAAGGGGTTATAGCCGAGGATGACGCCTTACATATCATTGCACAAAAAGCAGATGGTGCTATGCGCGATGCTTTATCAATTTTTGATCGTGTTGTAAGTTTTACTGGGAAAAACTTAACACGTAAAGCTGTTACCGAAAACCTGAATGTATTAGATTACGAAACATACTTCGATAGTACAACACTAATATTAGAAAACAACATTCCTCAATTGCTTTTGCAATTTAATCACACCCTGTCTAAAGGATTCGATGGCCATCACTTTATTACTGGCCTAGCTTCGCATTTCAGAGATTTACTCGTTTGTAGAATCCCTGACACGATTATGCTACTTGAAGTTGGTGATCAAATTAAAATAAAATACTTAGAGCAATCGAAACACACCACTCAAGAGTTTTTAATTGATGCAATTAGAATCGCCAATGATTGTGATTTAAAATACAAAACGAGTAAAAATCAACGTCTACATGTAGAATTGTGTTTGATGCAATTAGCCTCTATCAATTTTGATAGTGAAAAAAAAAAAAGTTTTAACATAATACCCCCCAGTTATTTTAAGGAAACGAAGCATGTTCTGAAAGAAAACTCAAGAATTGAACAAAAGGCGCAAGTATCTCTTAAGCATCCCGAAGCAACACATACTGTCGATGATAATCAATTACCAATTAAAATTGATAAAGAATTACCCGATAACCCCAACAATGATGCGCTACAAAAAAAAGGATTACCATCCATTAGTTTAAATAAAAATCAACACAGAAACTCAGGACTATCTCTTAGCAGTATCAAGAAAAAAAAGGAACATCTTATAAAGCAAATGGATGTCGTTCATAGCGAGGAAGAGCTACCAAAAGAAAAGTTCACAGAAGATGAAATGAGGGCAAGTTGGGAAACTTTTGCGAATAAATTAGAAAAAGATGGGAAATTTAATTTAGCATCCATACTGCGTATAGATGTGCCAGCATTAAAAGACACAACCATACATTTAGAATTTCCAAATGCAACAAACAAAATAGAGGTTGAACGCCAACAATATGATTTACTTAGTTTTCTTCGAAAACAACTCAATAATTATGATATTGTATTAGACATAAAAGTTAACGAAGAAAAAGAAAAGCTATTCGCTTATACACCAGAAGAAAAATATGATAAGCTTAAAGAGAAAAATCCAAAAATTGAGCTACTTAAAAAGCTTTTCGAATTAGATGTTTAACAAAAAAAAGAATTTTAAACTATCAAAATTAGCAACAAATGTTAGGCCTTAAATTACCCACAGACCCACGCTGGGTTAATATTGTAGAAAAGAATATTGAAGAAATATTAACAGACCATGCCTTTTGTGAGCAAAAAGCTACAAGTACAGCCATTTCATTAATTGTAAGTTTTCCTGAATATACAGACCTTGTTCAAGCGATGGTAGCTCTGGTAAAAGAAGAAATTAGTCATTTTAAAATGGTCCATGATATTATTTTAAAACGAGGATGGGTTTTGGGAAGAGACAGAAAAGACGACTATGTTAAGCGATTATTGACTTTTTTCCCAAAAGGAGGTAGTCGAACAACACAATTAGTTCATCGATTGCTATACGCAGCATTAATTGAAGCGAGGAGTTGTGAGCGTTTTAGATTACTTTCTGAAGAATTAACTGATAAAGAACTATCTGAATTTTATAGAAAACTTATGGTAAGTGAGGCTAATCATTATACGATGTTTCTTGGTTTTGCTAGACAATATGGGGAAAGAAATCAAGTCGACAAAAAATGGCAAAATTTATTAGATTTTGAGGGTAAAATCATGAAAAATCTTGGGAAACAAGAAACAATTCACGGTTGATCAAAGAGAATTTCCTTTAACTTTATTGTAGAACATGCTTTTTATAATTCCATCAGAAAGTCCAATTTTTGGCACATAAATATGTTTCGCCTTGCTCCATTTCATGGAAGATAGATAAATTTGTAAGGCAGGGACAATAACATCTGCTCTATCATGGTTAAGCCCAAGTTTGCTTATACGCTCATCATAGGTATATGATTTTAAAGTATGATAGTAGGAACTTAGGTGAAAATATGTTAATGGTTTGCCTAACGCTTTACGAGAAATTTTGAATATTTTATTAATATTTCCTCCAGATCCAATTACTTGTACTTTTTCATAATTTAAAGTGTATTCTTTTATCCATTCCTCTAATTCTAGCCATGTATCTCGAACTACAAATCCACGCAATAGTCTTATGGTACCTATTTTAAATGATTTAGAGGCAACTGTTAATTCATCATGAATAATTGAAAATTCAGTACTACCTCCACCAACATCTACAAAAAGATACGTTTTATTGGGCTGAATATATTCTTTAAGATTAGTGGATGCAATGAGTATTGCCTCTAATTGACCGTCTATGACCTCAATATCAATATTTGATGATGCGAATATTTCTTTTAAAATTTCCTCTGTGTTAGTTGCTTCACGCATTGCAGACGTAGCACAAGCTTTATAAACTTTTACACCGTGTGTCTTCATTAATAATTTGAAAGCTTTCATCGTGTCTCTCAAACGAATAATATTAAAAGATGATACAAATCCATTGGTAAATACGTCTTCTCCCAAGCGGATTGGAACACGCACAAGTGAAGTTTTTTTAAACTGCGCTGGTTTTCCTGATTCTTCAACAATTGTCGTTATTAGAAGCCTAATTGCGTTAGACCCAATATCAATTGCCGCATATTTGTTTACAGTTAACATACGATTATATCATAAAATTTCTTTCAAAATGAATGATTCACATTTCAAGCATAAAAGTAATAAGTCTTTTGATTAATTATTGACATATTCTATGTAATTTATTTAAATCATTCTTAGGTCGCTCATAAACACAAGTCAACTATTTATAATCTTTTGGGAATAATTTAGTGATTGTTGAGCCATTAGATATTTCGCTCCAACTGTTTACATCAAAATGAATAGCGACGAGTCCCGATGTTGGTAAATTGTCAATTTTATGACTTCCTAAGTGATTAATTAAGTTAGTAAACGCATCATTGTGACCGAACAATAAAATTATTTGATTAGAATTGTCTAAATTTTTGATGAAATTAAGCGTTTTACTTCCTTCAAAATCATAAAGTTGTGACTTTATTTGTAAAATATCTTTAGAAATCTCCAGTATTTTCATTAAAATGCGACAGGTATCTAATGCTCTTTTCGCTGGACTAGAAACCACTAAATCTGGTTTAATTTTCAATTTTAAAAATTGATTAGCTATCAGAGTTATGTCAGATATACCGCGCTTTTTTAAAGGTCTAATTTTGTCATCAACTGGATATTTCCAGGACGATTTTCCATGGCGAATAAAGACCAATATCCTATTTTTGTTATCGTTTAAATGCAAATTTTATCGATTAAATGTTGTTTTTTATCTTCTGAACGATTATTTTAGCCCTTTAGCATTTATATTTGCTAAGGATATGTGATATTTTTTATTTTGTTTAAAATTATTAAGGAATGACCCCAAACCTATTTCAAATTAATAATCCTTTAACACCCATGTGGTGTTCCCTCCCTCAATTACGTAACGTTTGCAATCATAACATAACAGTTATTGGCAAACAATAAACAAATTACAAAAATATCGCTTAGCGAAACATATAGTTAAAAAAATGCTTTGCATAGACTTTTTATAATTTAAGTGAGTCTTATAAAAGCAGAATGTTAAAATTAGTAATATGAAGACAATTTTACTTAACCAAACGCTTAAAAATCTAATAGTCATTGTTTTATTGACATTTAGTTTTTCATCTCCTGCTCAAAGTACTCCTACTGATTTTAATGCAGGCGCTGCGATCATTGATATGGGTATTACCCCACAAACCTCAAACAACGCTCTAAAACCCTATGGTTTAGTTCACGCTCTTGTCGGAGAAGGCATTCCTGTCCATTGGATTATTAAAGACTCTAAATCATTTGAAGAAATTGATATTGTAATTTCTGGAACACTCACTAAATCAGCAACTTCAAAACAAACGAAAAACTTAAAAGCTGGACCATTTTTAATCTCAGCTGAACATATGACTGATGCAGAGTCCATTATCCAAAATTGGATTGATAATAACTCGAATGGTGGTAATGATGCCTTAACCGTTTATTGGAATTTAGATGCCATTGTAAATGCACCTGTAAGTGGTATTATTACCTCATTTCCTGCTACTGTAATATATCCTAAAAATGGCGATATTACTTCAACTAAAGATACTGATATTGAGACAGGGTTTTTTAATCCTGCTGGAATATTAAAGTCCTCTGGAGCCTTCCGAAAGGGAACTCCTTCAGATATAAACGCTTGTGATCAGTTTTATGTCTTATCACATCATACCGATCCTGAAAAAAACTGGAGTCAAAATGATGTCAATCTCATTTATGATTTCGTGACAACAGGAAGAAATGTTTGGATGGGATGTCATGATGTAAGTATTTCAGAAAATTTAAAGACAGATGGAAAACCGCATAATAAATTAAACTTTTTATCAAATGATGGGTTATTACCATACAAAGACACTTCTAACGGCAGTAATTCAGATATTTATACTTTCGAAGGGCCAACCCATGCAAACACTTTTAATAACTCCAATATAGTCTATGAAGAAGCTGCAGCTTCAGACCCAATAATGCAATTTGTTGGCGAAATACATGAAGCTTTTAATGGAAATTCAGAAAAAGTATTTCTCCCAAGACAACAAGGTTGGCGCGACTCCAGTACTATTGGTTTTTATGACCCTTCGCATTCAGATGTAAATGATCTTTCTCCAGGAAAAGCAGGTATTTTAGTTTATGGAAAAGCCTATGGAAATGCATCTTATGGCACAATTTTATATAATGGTTCTCATATAAGTAAGGCAAATGAAGGTAATACAGCACAATGGATTGGTGAAGCGAGAACCTTTGGTAATTTTTTACTTCAATCAGCCTTAGAATTAGGAACCACATTCAACGAGGATTTGCCACAAGATATGGTTGTTGAGTGCGATAATATTCCAGCTGCTGCAATTTTAACAGCGAATGGAGGTTGTGGCACCACAGCAACGGTAACTTATAACGAAGAACAACTCAAAACTGATTGTGATTCACAGTATATCCTTACAAGAACGTGGGTAGCCACAGACACATTGGGTAATACAACAACTCACAATCAAACAGTCACTGTTCAAGATACTACAGCACCAACTTTTAATGAAGAACTTCCTGCTGATATTACTGCTCAATGTGATAATGTCCCAGAAGAACAAACATTAACAGCTGCTGATAATTGTGGTGATGCAACAGTTGCTTTTAATGAAACAACAACTGATGGTGATTGCCCTGGTAATTATACAATCAATAGAACATGGACTGCTACTGATGCTTGTGGAAATACAACAACTCACAATCAAACAGTCACTGTTCAAGATACTACAGCACCAACTTTTAATGAAGAACTTCCTGCTGATATTACTGCTCAATGTGATAATGTCCCAGAAGAACAAACATTAACAGCTGCTGATAATTGTGGTGATGCAACAGTTGCTTTTAATGAAACAACAACTGATGGTGATTGCCCTGGTAATTATACAATCAATAGAACATGGACTGCTACTGATGCTTGTGGAAATACAACAACTCACAATCAAACAGTCACTGTTCAAGATACTACAGCACCAACTTTTAATGGAACACTTCCATTTTACATTAAAGCTGAATGTGACGACATACCAGAACCAACTATATTAACGGCCTCCGACAATTGTGGTGATGCTACAGTCACTTTTAGCGAAACGACTTCAGAGCGTTCTTGCCCTGTACTTTATGAAATCACTAGAACTTGGACAGCAACTGATTCATGTGGTAACACTACAACTCATACACAGAGAGTGGATGTCGAAGACCTTACTCCTCCCATAGTAACAACTGTTTATGACTCTGAAATATCTGTGTCATGTGCGGAAATCCCTGAAGTTCCGCAATTAGAATTTGAAGATGCTTGTTCATCAGAAATAAATATAGAATTTGAAGAAACATCAACTAATAATGGTACAACTGCTGATTACAATATTACACGTTTTTGGATTGTAACGGATGAGTGTGGCAATACTGAAGTATTTTCTCAAATAATTTTTGTGACTGTCGACGGGACAACTGGAGGTACTACCGATTTGTGTATTGAAGAGAATTTTGAGTTTGATTTATTCTCACTACTCAGTGGTGATTATGATCTTGACGGAACTTGGGAAGTAACTTCTAATAATGCAACAATCAGTGGTAGTTCATTCAACCCGTCATCGTTATTAGATTCGAATGGTAATTACACATTTGAGCAAGTACAAGACACTTATACTTTTGCATACACGTCTACTAGTAATTGCCCAACATCAACAGAGGTATCCATAACACTTAATGATCTTTGTAGAGCTTTACCTTGTGGTGATGAGGAAGGTGTTGAAATATCAAAAGCGGTCACTGCTAACGGGGATCAATGGAATGAATATTTTACAGTCACAGGTATTGAGGGTTGTGGTTTTACAACAGAAGTTGAAATATACAATCGTTGGGGTGCTCTAGTTTATAAATCAGTAGATTATCAGAATGACTGGAATGCATTCTCTCATGACAAATCTATCGGTGGCTCTGACAAAGTTCCCACGGGAACCTACTATTATATCGTAAAACTAAAAGATAGCGGATTGAAACCTTTTGCTGGTCCAATTTACGTTGCAACAAAATAAATTAACCTATCATGAAAAAATTTATAACGTTTAACATAATTGCACTGACTTTACTATGTGGCATGCCGACATTTGGTCAACAAATTCCCCAGTTTACGCAATATATGTTTAATACAATCTCGATAAATCCCGCGTATGCAGGGAGTAGAGAAACGCTGAGTTTGGTGGGGCTTCATAGAAGTCAATGGATTGGACTTGATGGAGGGCCGTCAACGCAAACATTTTCAATACATTCACCAATGAAAAATGAGAAGGTAGGCCTAGGCTTATCCTTTATCAATGACCAATTAGGCTTTGAAAACTTCTCTTATATTTATGGGGACTTCTCTTACACGATACAAGTTGGAGAAAAAACAAAACTTGCTTTTGGACTAAAAGCTGGCTTTACATCGTACAGTATTGATCAAGAATTGAGAGATGCAGAGCCAAATGACCCTGCTATCTACGGTATAGAAAATAGATGGAGTCCAAATATCGGAGCAGGTGCTTACTTACATGCAAATCGTTGGTACTTTGGTTTATCTACACCGCGAATATTAACTAGTAAATTTTCTGGATCAGAAGATTATGAGGCCCTCGAGAAAGTAGGATATTACGTTACAGGTGGTATTGTTGTGGATGTTAATAAAACCGTTAAGTTTAAACCTTCCTTTCTCGTAAAAGTAACAAATGGCGCTCCCCTCTCCTATGATCTCACCGGTAATTTCTTGTTTAATGATAAATTATGGCTTGGAGCAGCTTACCGTTTTAATGAATCTACAGGGGCATTTGGTGCAATTGCTGATTTTCAAGTGTCAAAACAGTTTAGAATAGGCTATGCATATGAACATCCTGATTCTGATATCAGACCTTACACTGGAGGAACTCATGAAATATTATTAATGTTCGAGGTATTCAAAAGTAAACGTGTTAAATCCCCGAGATACTTCTAAAATATAACTACGATGAAAACAAAATTATTTATTTACTTATTGGTATGGTCTGTAGCCTTCAGTTTTTCTCAAACTAAAGTCGCAGATACGTTTTTTGATAATTATGCCTATGTAAAAGCGAGTGAGTTATATGAACAAGCCGTAAATGATGGAGATGAAAGCATTCATGTTTTAACCCGTTTAGGTGATTGTTATTACAATAACTCAAACTCTCAAAAAGCTAGTATATGGTACAAACGTGCTTTTGATAAAAACATAAATGAAATTGACTCTGAATATCTCTTTAAATACATTCAAACACAACGAAGTTTAGGGAATTACAATGAAGCAGAAACATGGATTAAAGTATTTAAAGAGCGTCAAAGGTCGGATAATAGAGTGGCATCAGAAATTACTGATTTGAGTATATACAATACACTAGCCTCCACTGAGAGGGTATATGTTGATATTGTTAATTTAGACTTAAATACAGCCTATTCTGATTTTGGTGGTTATGAATACAACGGTCGCATGTACTTTGCATCCACAAGACCGAATGAAAACACGAATAATAAAAAACTTTATACTTGGAATGAGCAGCCCTTTTTGGATATTTATGAAACTTCCGTTAGTGAAACAAATGGCTTAAAAGAACACGGACCTTCAATACCTATCGATATCACTTCTATTAATACTGATTTTCACGAATCAACAATTGCGATAACTAATGATGGAAAAACTATCTATTTCACTCGTGATAACCTGAACAAAAGAAATAAATTAGACGCTGATAAAAAAGGAACAACTCATTTAAAAATTTACAAAGCTTCCTATAACAATGAGGTTTGGAAAGATATTGAGGAGTTGCCGTTTAACTCAGACGACTATTCAAATGGTCACCCAGCATTAAGTCCTGATAACACAAAACTTTATTTTGTTTCTGACCGATTATATAAAGGTATGGATGTGCAAACCGACATTTATGTTGTAGACATTTTAGATGGTGGAAATGATTACAGTGTGCCAAAAAACTTAGGCTCTTCTGTAAACACATCCGGCCGTGAAATGTTTCCATTTATAGCCAAGGATAGTACATTTTATTTTTCATCAGATGGATTTATTAATTTAGGATTGTTAGATATTTACAAATCAAATATCCTCAAGGCATCTAATGAAAAGCCTATTAATTTGGGAGCTCCGTTTAATAGCGGAAATGACGACTTTGCGTTTTATGTTAATTCAGAAACTGAAACAGGTTACTTCTCATCGAACAGAGATCAAGGTAAAGGTAATGACGACATCTATAGTTTTTCATCTTATGAGTGTGCACAAACAGTTAGCGGCGTTGTTAGAGACAAACAAAACAATTTACCTGTGGCCTTGGCGACTGTTGAATTAATTAATGAAGACGGAAAAATAATAAACCGTTTTAATACAGATTTATCAGGCTCGTACAGTTTTGAAGTGGCTTGCGTCAAAAATTACAGTGTTAGAGCAAGTAAACCAGATTATGATGACGATGTTCAAAGTTTTACGACAACAACGTTAAATAAGGATGTTCATACAGTCGATTTATTATTGGATTGTCCGTTGTGTGAAATCCCCTGTGAAATTGTAATTAACCCTATTTATTTTGATTTTGATAAATGGAATATTAGAACTGATTCCAAAGTTGACCTTGAGTTAATAGTTGATATCATGAGAAATCATCCTAAAATGAAAATTACAATAGAGTCGCATACGGATAGAAGAGGCTCCTTCAAATACAATGATAAATTATCGCAAAAACGTGCGTTATCTACTCGAGACTATATCGTGTCAAGAGGAATCCCAATAGAGCGTATTGTTAGTGCTCAAGGCTTTGGTGAACGTCAATTACTCATAAGTAATGAGGCAATTAATGCGATGGCGAGCAGAAAAGAAAAAGAGGTCGCCCATCAAAAAAATAGGCGCTCCTATTTCAAAATTGTAAACTGTAACGACAATTAAAAGTGTTTCAAAACTCAAACCAAAAAAGATCTTAACGTGATCCAGTGAATAAGCACACCTTTCTTATCTACAATGAAGTGTGTATATGCTTGTTAAAGAGATGGTTGTTTTAATCCGTGAAATATTTGTAATGTAAATCGAATCTGGGATAGAATAATTTGATATTTCAATACTGAGTATAGCGCTATTTTCAACAAAACGACACACAAGGATTCTACTTGCTTAACAATCTTATGAGAAAATATTAGATAAATAAGAGTTTAGCATCTATAACATCACAATAGAAAAGCATGTGAAACGGTAGTAATTTATATTGAATTACTATTTACATTACCTGTATAAAAAAGCCGCATACTCTTATGTATGCGGCTTTAATGCTATTAATCAATTATCATGTTATCACGTGAATGATGAACGCTCTTTATTTACTAATAAAAATATTGGTGTAATACCATCTCCCATCTTCATCCATTTCAGCAGAAATATCAAAATCTGTATAATCACCCTCGATAACGTTTTTATGACCTTCGCTATTTAGCCATGCATTTACTACAGATTCTGGAGTACTAAAAGCATATGCTACATTTTCAGCAACAGTCAGTGCTCCAACATTATTCATCAAATTATTTTTTCTTTGAAAGAAATTAGCATGTGAAACTTCATCATTCTCAATCATGTAATCAGTATGTCCATAAGCCTCAGCTTTTATGGTACTCATTCCATTTAAAGGTTGTAAACCGATGTTTATTCTATGACTGTTAATTAATTCAAGAACTTCCACTTCTATAGTCTTTGTTTGAGGTATATGTGAGTTTTGAATCGCTTCAATTTTGTCTTCCTCTATCACATCTGTTGAACAAGAGAATGACATTAAACTCATTAACACCAGCGTAGGGAGTAGCGTAGGTAGTTTCATTTTGTAGGGTTTTTTTGATTTGGTTATTCAAATATATCCTCCTAACTAAAAGAAACTGTTAATAAAGTGTTAAATTCGATAAAGTGCATGCATTTCAACGAATATTTAACACTTTTTATCGATGAAATACATAAATATTAATTTTTTTAAGCTTTTTATCGTATTTATTATGCATTTAAACGATAAATAAATATTAAGCTAAAAATCTTATTTTAAGGGGCTAAACGTGTTATGATCCAATCAAACTTTTTGTTCAATGTATAACGAATTCTATCATGTAGTCGGTTCTCTCTGCCCTGCCAAAATTCAATCTCCACAGGCTTTACGATAAATCCTCCCCAATAGGATGGGCGCTCTATTTGTTTTCCAACATACTCTTTTTCCAGCTCTTGCAGCCTATGCTCAAGCTCTTCCCTGTCTTTGACCACTTCACTTTGATTAGATGCGATCGCACCGAGCTGACTACCTCTTGGACGAGAATCGAAATATCCATCACTTAGATTTTCTGGGATTTTTTCTGCTTTGCCTTTAATTATGACCTGTCTTTCTGCAAAATTCCAGAAAAACGATAAACAGACATTTGGATTGTTTATAATTGATTTTCCTTTTTCACTTTTATAGTTGGTGTAAAAAATAAACCCCTCATACGTATATCTTTTTAGTAAAACTACGCGTCCTCTCGGATAGCCATCTAAGCCAATCGTTGCGATAGTCATCGCGTTTACTTCGTCTGCACTATTCGTTTGCTCCACCTCATAAAACCACTTTTGAAAAAGCTCAAGAGGATTTTCAGGAACATTTGCCTTAAGCAAGGCCCCTTTTTCATAAGACTTTCGATAACCACTTAAATCATTTTCCATATAAAAAATATTTATGTTATACTCTGTCAAATTTAAGACAATTGACATTTTCAAAAGAAAAAAGAGTTGTTAAATTAACGGCCCAAAAGACAATTAATATCAAACTAAAATTCGAAAACTTTACCATCTCTAGCTAATGCAACATTTTCAAAAATCTCTTTAGCTTCCTGTTTAAATTCATCAATAGAACCATATCGGGTAGAGTAATGTCCAATAATAAGCTTCTTCACATCAGCTTGTTTCGCAATTCTTGCTGCTTGTTTCGCTGTTGAATGTTTTGTTGATATTGCTAATTTAGCATGTTTTTCCAAAAATGTAGACTCATGATACAACACATGAACATTTGCTATCATTGGAACAATAGACTCGTCAAACATTGTGTCACTGCAAAAGGCATAACTTAAAGGTTTTTTACCCTGAAACGTAACCTTTTCATTGTTTATTAATATTCCATCCTCATTAATGACATCTTTTCCTTGTTGTAATTTACTATAATAAGACATATCAATCTTCGCCTCTTCGATAGCCGTAATATTTAATTTACGATGATAATTCTTTTCTTTGAATAAAAACCCATTTGTGTAGATTCTGTGCTTTAGTGGTACAGTATAAACTTGCACCTTATCATCCTCAAAAATACACTCTGAGCCTTTAGAACTTAATTCGTGAAAAATAAGCTTATAATTTGTCCAAGACTCTGACAACTTCATCTGTAGTGTTATAATTTCTTTGAGTCCTTTGGGACCATAAATATGAAGATCAGCTTCTCTTGTTAGTAACTTGAACGTTGAAATTAAACCTACAAGACCAAAAAAATGATCTCCATGAAGATGCGATATGAAAATATGTTTAATTCTTGAAAACTTAATTTTATTCAATCTTAATTGAACCTGTGTTCCTTCTCCACAATCAATTAAAAACAAATGATTTCTTATTTCCAACACCTGTGATGTTGGATTAGCATTCTTACGTGGAGTGGCACTATAACACCCTAAAATATTGAGCTTCAAAATTAAAAATCTAAGTCTCGTTCAATTTCTTCCATTTCTATGACATCATAAGCTTCTTGCATAGAAGGAACGATAAACAGCTCCTCTGGAATATCTTCAATCCTAATATGACTTGTTACAATCACAAATGATCTATTAGATGCCCGATGTCGATTAGAAATATGTACAAATTCTATTACATCTGATGACGTCAATGTTCGTGAACTAGTTAAATTGACAATCACGTTGTCATGCTCAAATCTAGTGTAAAGTATGGTGAGTTTTTTTACAAGTTCAATGATTGAAACTTTTTCTTGAGTTATGATCGAAATATTACCATCTTTTTCAAAAAACATAATCTATTGTTTAATTTTGGAGGCTAATAAATAGATAACAGCCATTCTAATAGCAACTCCATTTTGAACTTGGTCTAATATAATTGCTTGTTTTGAGTCAGCTACATCACTAGTAATTTCAACACCGCGATTGATAGGTCCTGGATGCATGATAGTAATTTCCTTATTTAGACTATTTAAAAGCTCCTTATTTACGCCATATTGTTGCTTATATTCTCTCGTTGATGGAAAATAACTTATATCCATACGTTCATTTTGAACACGCAACATATTGGCAACGTCACACCAGTTCAGAGCTTTCTTTAAATTAGTTTCAACTTGTACTCCCAATTCACCAATATATTTGGGTAATAAGGTCCTTGGGCCACAAACCATTACCTCAGCTCCTTGTAATTGTAACGCATAGATATTTGATAACGCAACACGACTATGCAGAATATCACCAACAATGACAACTTTTTTACCCTTCACTTCACCTAATCTTTCTCTTATAGAATAAGAATCTAAGAGTGCTTGTGTTGGGTGTTCATGGGCGCCGTCACCCGCATTTATAATACTTGCATTTACATGCTTTGATAAAAAAATTCCTGCTCCTGGACTCGGATGTCGCATTACCACCATATCAACCTTCATTGATAAAATATTGTTCACAGTATCTATCAATGTTTCTCCTTTTTTTACCGATGACTGTGATGCAGAAAAATTGACAACGTCAGCAGACAATCGTTTCTCAGCCAATTCAAAAGATAATTTTGTTCTTGTAGAATTCTCAAAAAATAAATTTGCAATGGTGATATCCCTTAAGGAAGGTACTTTTTTAATTGGTCTATTGATAACTTCTTTAAAATGGTCTGCGGTTTCAAAAATGAGTTGAATATCTTGTTTATTCAAGTATTTTATTCCCAATAAGTGATTTACACTTAATTCGCTCATAATTAATTATTGATTAAATAAACTGAATCCTCACCTTCAAACTCAGCCCAATTCACTTTTACTTTTTCCTCATTTATAGCATCGACCTGTCTTCCACTGTAATCAGGCTGAATAGGTAGATGTCTGCTAAATCGTCTGTCAATGAGTGTTAATAATTCAATACCAATAGGTCTACCAAAAGACTGGATAGCTGTTAAAGCAGCCCTTATACTTCTTCCTGTATACAATACATCATCAATAAACACAACGTTTTTACCTTCAACCATAAAATTGATATCCGTAGTATTCGCCTCTAAAGGCTTATCACTTCTTCTAAAATCATCTCTAAAAAAAGTTATGTCAAGATGACCGAGTTTGATGTCTTTTTTATTGTAATTAGTAAGAAGCATGTTAGTAATGCGCTCCGCTAAAAACTTCCCTCTAGGCTGGATTCCAATTAAGACAGTTTCTGAAAAATCATCGTGGTTTTCAATAAGTTGACAAGTCAATCTGTGAAGAATAATGTTTACCTCTTTTTGATTTAGTAACACTTTTTGACTCATATAACTAACGAAGTGTATTTGCAGCAAAGTTAAGTTAAAAAATTAGGGTTTGCAATCGTTTTAATTATCAATAAAAAAGCCTCTCATTGATTGAGAGGCTTTTTAATTAAAATATAACGTTGGAAATTACTTTTTTCCATCCATTTTATCTTTAAGAGCTTGTAAGGCATCGTTCGCATCCCCTAATGTTGGTTTTGCTTCAGCTGCTTGAGCTTCAGCTTTCTTAGCCGCTGCCTTTACATTTTTAATCTCTTCTTCTCTAAATACTGCTGTATGCGAAGCTACAACACGTTTAAACTCTTTGTTAAATTCGATTATTTTGAATTCTGCCTCTTCTCCTTTTTTCAATTTTTTACCATCTTCTTTTTCAAGATGACGAGAAGGTATAAAAGCAACAATATCTTCATTAAATTCAACAGTAGCTCCCTTATCAACAATCTCTGAAATCTCTGCTTTATGCGTTGTATTTAAAGCAAAATCTTTTTCATATTTATCCCAAGGGTTGTCAGTAGTCTGCTTATGACCTAAACTTAGTTTACGCCCTTCGACATCTAATTCTAAAACCACCACATCTAAAGTATCTCCAACAGCGCAAAACTCGCTAGGATGCTTGATTTTCTTGGTCCAAGATAAATCAGAAATATAAATTAAACCATCAATACCTTCTTCTAGTTCAACAAATACTCCAAAATTAGTAAAATTCCTTACGACACCTGAATGTTTAGATCCAACAGGATATTTTTTTGTAATATCTGTCCAAGGGTCTTGAGACAATTGTTTAATACCAAGAGACATTTTACGATCTTCTCTGTCTAATGTAAGTATCTGAGCTTTAACTTTGTCGCCTACAGTCACAAAATCTTGCGCTGAGCGCAAGTGCGTAGACCATGACATTTCCGATACGTGAATAAGTCCTTCAACGCCATCTACAACCTCAATAAAGGCTCCGTAATCAGCAATAACTACAACTTTGCCTTCTACTTCATCACCAACCTTCACGTCTTCTCCTAGAGCATCCCAAGGGTGCTTACTCAACTGCTTAAGTCCTAATTGAATTCTAGATTTGTTCTCATCAAAATCAAGAATAACTACGTTTAATTTAGCATCAAGTTCAACGATTTCACTTGGGTGATTAATTCGTGACCATGATAGGTCTGTAATGTGAATTAAACCATCAACTCCTCCAAGATCCATAAATACACCATACGAAGTAATATTTTTAACGGTTCCTTCAAGTACTTGACCTTTTTCTAGCTGACTTATAATTTCCTTCTTTTGTATTTCAATATCAGCTTCAATAAGCGCTTTGTGAGACACTACAACATTTTTAAATTCATGGTTGATTTTAACAACTTTGAACTCCATAGTTTTATTGACATATTGGTCGTAATCTCTAATTGGCTTGACGTCAATTTGAGAACCAGGTAAAAATGCTTCAATTCCAAATACATCCACAATCATACCACCTTTGGTTCTGCATTTTACAAATCCATTGACGATTTCACCTGTATCGTGAGCATTATTTACGCGATCCCAAGCTTTTATGACTCTTGCCTTTCTATGCGATAAAACAAGTTGACCAGTTGCATCTTCTCTAACATCGATTAAAACTTCGACTTTATCTCCAATCTTGAGTTCAGGATTGTAGCGGAACTCATTCAAAGAAATGACACCTTCAGACTTTGCATTAATATCAATAATAACATCGCGATCTGTCATGTGAATAACTGTTCCTTCAACAACTTCATCATCTAAAGTGTCAACAAAATTTTCTGAAACTAATTTTTCAAATTCTTCTAATTGTTTGTCATCAACTGGGTCAATACCCTCTTCATAGTTATGCCAATTAAAATCTTTTAAGAATTGTTCAGGATTTACTTTAACTTCAGTGACTACTGGAGTGCTTTCGGTAACAGTTTCCGCGATTACTTCTACTGCTTTTTCTTTTTTTTCAGCCATTGCTGGTTACATTTTGTATTCTGGATGCTTTCAGAAAATTTAAGCAGTTGCACACAGAAGTGTTATTATTTTACTTTTTAATCCTTTTTAATTTCTGATAATCTGCTAAAAAGGGATGCAAAAATACATATTAATAATAACAAAGCCTAATTATATAAACATCTACTTTAATCTATTTTATCACCGGCGTTTTGGCTTCCTAATTTGGCCTTTACTAAGTCCATGATTTTTTTATATTGTTGTTCCAATGTCAAAGTTGAATTATCAAAAATTACAGCATCTTTTGCTTGTATTAAAGGAGAATCATTTCTATTTGAATCAATATAATCTCTTTCTAAAACGTTGTTCAACACATCGTCATAGGTGACATTTTGATCTTGCTCAATAAGCTCCTGAAAACGTCTTCTTGCTCTAATTTCAGATGAAGCAGTCATAAATAATTTTAGTTCGGCTTGAGGAAAAACAACTGTTCCTATATCACGCCCATCCATAACTATGCCACCTTGTTTATTCATCTTTTGTTGCTCATGGACTAACTGACGTCTTATCTCAGGAGTCTCAGATACGCGACTAACATTTTCAGATACTTCCATGGTTCTAATATCACGCTCGACATTGACCCCATTTAAATAGATCTCTGCGTATCCAAGATTTTTGTTGAAAATAAACTTTAAATTAATCTTATTTAAATCTGAAATTAAATCATCAACATCTAATTGTTTGTCCTTAATGTAGTTTGACCTTAAGGCATAAAGTGTTACGGCTCTGTACATGGCACCTGAATCAACATAAACATATCCTAACTCTTTTGCTATTTGTTTGGCGATAGTACTTTTACCCGTTGATGAGTATCCATCAATTGCTATAGTTATTCTTCTCATTATTGTAAATCTATTTGAAGCCCAAAGAAACTCGCATTGGACGCACTAGAATATCTTGCATGGGTGTAACTAAAACGCATTTTATTAAGTTTAATTCCAATCCCAAAAGACAATCCAGAAAAATTTCGTTGTTCTAAAATACGTAATTCCTCCGCTCTTCTAAAATTGTATCCAATTCTTAAGTTGAATCCTCGATCTGGAAATAATTCTGCACCTAGAATTGCGTGTCTAATTACATTTGATAAAAAACCTACTTTATCTTCTGTTACATTTCCTTCTAAATCTGTTATCACTTGAGCTGGATTTGAAGCAGAAATTGGCCATTTTTGCAAGTTCTCAAACGTTAAATGCCAACGTAGCGGCATGTGCTGTAACGTTTGTGACAAACCGAAATTAATTTCTAATGGTAACCGCTCGTTAAGTCCTGCATAAGTGGTTATTTGGGTTCCCACATTTCTAATGACTAATGCTGCGTTAAAATCAAGATCCTCATTGATATAAATCAAACCAACATCTACAGCCATTCCGAAGGAAGTATATTGTTCTAATTTTGATGTAATAAATTTTAAATTCCCACCCAAATAAAAGTCTGAATAACCAATTTGACGGGAATATCCTAACGATATCGCTGTCTCATTCCCTGTAAACGCTCCGGTGGATATACCATTTTCATCATAACCATCGAAATCCCCATAATTGATGTAAGTGACTCCTGCATGAATTGTTTGTGTCCTTCTGTCCCAAGTGTAAGCGTAGGCCGCAGTTCCATAACCAATGTCTCCCAAATAACTTGAATAGTTTAGAGCAAGTTGATTGTCCATGGATACATTAATCGCTGCTGGATTATACAAACCTTGAGTTACATCATAATCAACGTTTGTCAAAACCTTACCTCCTAATGCCGCCTGTCGCGGAGAGGATATTAAATTTAAAAATTGGTAGGTCGCCTCGCCGCCTAATTGTGAAAAGGATATTTCGTGACATGCACAGATCAAAAAAATAGCAATCGTTTTTTTCATGCCATTATCATCAAAATTGTGTTAGATTTAATTTAAAACAACCTTAAGTACTTCATTGAAGTTCAAAAAAGCAATGTAATTAAATCTATCTTAAAACGATAACATTGATTTTTTATTTTTAGATTATTACAAATCATGAAATTTATTTTCAGTTTTGTTACAATATTTTTGCATTTTTCACAGACTGAGAGGTTATTGCTAAACTAACCACCTCACTCATATCTGAGACGTAATGGAACGTTAGACCTTTGAGGTATTCATCCTTAATTTCTTTGATGTCTCTTTCATTTTCAACACACAAGATAATTTCTTTGATTTTAGCGCGTTTCGCTGCTAAAATCTTCTCTTTTATCCCACCAACAGGCAATACTTTACCTCGAAGAGTTATTTCCCCAGTCATCGCTAGACTCTTTTTAACTTTACATTGCGTAAATAGTGAGACCAATGATGTTAACATGGTTACACCTGCACTTGGTCCATCTTTTGGCGTAGCTCCTTCTGGAACATGAATATGCACGTTATATGTGTCAAAAATGTCTGAATTTATATCAAATTTATCTGCATTTGCTTTGATATATTCCATCGCTATTGTTGCAGACTCCTTCATTACTTTACCTAAATTACCTGTAATAGTCATGGTTCCTTTTCCCTTTGATAATATAGATTCAATAAATAAAATATCACCTCCAACACTTGTCCAAGCCAATCCAGTCACTACCCCTGCTACATCATTGTTTTCATATTTATCGCGCTCAAGCTTAGGACCACCTAAAACTTCAATGATATCGTTGTTAGTGGCTTTTATATTGTAATTTTCTTCCATGGCAATATTTTTTGCTGCATGACGCACCATTTTTGCCAATTGCTTTTCCAAACCACGAACACCCGATTCTCTCGTGTAACCTTCAACAATTTTTTCAAGTTGTGGCTTTCCAATTTTCAGATGGTCTTTATTGAGCCCATGTTCTTTTAATTGTTTCGGCAATAAATGTCTTTTTCCAATCTCAACTTTCTCCTCTATGGTGTAACCTGTAACATTAATAATTTCCATTCTGTCTCGTAATGCTGGTTGAATAGATGCTAAACTGTTTGAGGTCGCAATAAACATCACTTTAGACAAATCAAAACCCATTTCTAGAAAATTGTCATAAAATTCAGAATTTTGCTCTGGATCTAACACCTCCAACATTGCAGAAGATGGGTCACCCTGGTGTGAGTTTGATAATTTATCAATTTCATCAAGAACAAATACTGGATTTGAGGTTCCTGCTTTTTTTAAGTTTTGTAAAATACGGCCTGGCATTGCACCAATGTAGGTTTTTCGATGACCTCTAATTTCTGCTTCGTCTCGCAAACCACCTAAAGACATTCGAATGTATTCTCGCCCTAGCGCTTCAGCAATAGATTTCCCCAAGGAAGTCTTACCAACGCCCGGAGGGCCATACAAACATAAAATTGGTGATTTCATGTCATTTCGCAATTTTAAAACGGCCAAGTATTCAATAATTCTTCTCTTTACATCATCTAGTCCAAAATGGTCACGATCTAAAATTCTCTTTGCTCTTTTTAAGTCAAATTTATCATTACTAAATTCATTCCATGGTAAGTCTAAAAAGAGGTCCAAATAATTTCTCTGTATCGAATATTCAGACACTTGAGGATTCATTCTTTGCATTTTAGACAATTCTTTATGAAAGTGCTCTTTTATCTTTTTATCCCATTTTTTAGATTTAGCGCGTTGTTTCATTTCATCAATTTCTTCCTCATAACTCACACCTCCAAGCTCTTCTTGAATAGTTTTCATTTGCTGATGAAGAAAATATTCTCTTTGCTGCTGACTCATATCATTTTGCACTTTTGATTGAATGTCATTTTTAAGTTCCAGTTTTTGAAACTCAACATTCATGTACTTTAATGTTTCAAGTGCTCGCTCTTGTAAATCATTTGTTTCGAGTAGTTTTTGTTTTTCATCAACGGACAGATTCATGTTAGAGGAAACAAAATTTACTAAAAATGAGTTACTCTCAATATTATTAATAGCGAAAGATGCCTCACTTGGAATATTTGGACTTTGTTTGATGATTTGAAGAGCTAAATCTTTAATCGAATCAATAATTGCTGAAAACTCCTTTCTGTTTTTAATAGGAGTGCTTTTAGCTACTTCGCTTATAAGCGCATTTATGTATGGTTCCTCGCTTATCACCTCAGTTATTTGAAATCTTTTTTTCCCTTGAATGATAACCGTTGTGTTGCCGTCAGGCATTTTTAATACTTTTAATATTCTCGCCACAGTGCCAGTGTCATTAATATCCTTGGCTCTGGGGTCTTCAACCGTTTCATCCTTTTGCGAGACAACCCCAATAACCTTAGTTCCTTTATTCGCATCATCAATGAGCTTGATCGATTTGTCACGCCCTGCTGTAATAGGAATGACAACACCAGGAAATAAAACAGTATTTCTTAATGAAAGTATGGGTAATGTCTCAGGAAGTGATTCAGAGTTAATTTCTTTCTCGTCTTCAGTCGTCATTAGTGGTATCAATTCAGAATTTTCATCAAATTCTTGAAATGACAAATTGTCAAGAGTTGTAAATTTTGATTTTGCCATATAAGTTATAAGTCATTCTGTCATTTAAACAGATTTATATTTTCTTTTATTTTCTTTTAATCCAGCTTTTTACCCTTAAAATGGTTTTTTAAACACGTAAACAGCTATTCATATAAACATTAGTCCAATTGTTGTGCCAACATGATTAATTTTCAGTTAAAAAAACAAGTAGATTAAATCATTGTAACAATATATCATTTTGCACGTCTTACAACTAAACTTAATGAAGGGGTATTGGTATCAGTTAAAGTAAACTAAAAAAATCCCAATTGTAATTAAAAATATTGTCATGATCAAGCTAAGTGTATTTGTTGGATTTTTTTTATTGAGTTCTTGTTTAAATACTGCGTGGTATCAAAACGACAAGATTAATGGCAATGGTGACTTAATTTCAGAAATCAGAGATATTGGAACTTATAACAGTATATCATGTGCAGGAGCTATCAACTTTATTGTGGTTCCTGATGCTGTTGGTCATATTGAAATTGAAGGAGAATCTAATCTATTAAAATATGTCATTACTGAAATTAAAAACGAAAATCTTATTGTAAAGATTGAAAAAAACAAGAGTTTAATCTCAAGCTCTGGCATGGCCCTAAAAGTTATCATTCCGTGTAACAATAGTTTGGATAAAATCTCTTTGGCAGGGTCGGGCGATTTATGGAATGATGGTAAATTAATTACATCAAATCTTGATGTCTCTTTAGCGGGTTCAGGTGATATTAGTTTAGATATTGACACCGCAAATATGAATATAAGCTTGGCAGGTTCGGGTAACATTACGTTGAAGGGAACTACGAATAATTTAAGTGCTAATTTAGCAGGATCGGGAGACATTCATAGTTTTAATTTAGAAACCAATCATGCTGTGGTATCAGTGGCTGGCTCAGGAGATATTGAGGTTGTGAGCAACGAAACCTTAAAAGCTAGGGTGTCAGGATCAGGAGATATTCAATATAAAGGGAATCCAATTGAAAAAGATTCAAAAGTATCGGGTTCAGGAAACATTTTCAATTAATTCAAGCTGTTTTATCCTCTGTTATCTAACAAATTTATTTCCTTTGATTGTAAATAATACTAACAAGGCTAAGAAAAAGAATATTGCTAAAAATAATACTGACCATTGCATCGAATTAGTGATGGCTACTAAAAAGCCAAATACAAACATTCCTAAAACAATGGCCGTTTTTTCTGTGACATCATAAAAGCTAAAGTAGGTAGCATGATCTTCCGTATCTGGTAATAGCTTAGAATAGGTAGAACGTGCTAGTGATTGTGTCGCTCCTAAGACAAAACCAAGAACACCACCTAAGATGTAAAAATAAATATCAATATTCTCTTGATTTTTGTCTAAACTAAAAGCAATAAAACAAACCACAGCCCATATAACGAGTGTTAATTTCAAAGTTGTGATATTGCCTAATTTATTGGACAGTCTTGAAAAAACAAACGCACCAACTATTGCAACAATTTGAACTAACATGATCGTTAATATTAAATTAAACGATGGTAAACCCAACTCCTCACTTCCAAAAATACCTGCCATCAAAACAATCGTTTGAACTCCCACACTAAAAAGAAAAAAAGATATCAAAAATCTTTTGAGCTGCTCATACCTAACAAGCTCATGAAACACCTTTTTCAATTCACGAAAACCTCTCCATATGTAATCTTTTTTAGGCTTGTGATTGTAGACATTGTTCGGTAAGCGTCGGTATGCAATTTGAGCGAACCCCAACCACCATAATCCTACCAACACAAAAGTGATTCTTGAACCATATGCCTTATCTAGCAAACCAAAAACACTTGTTTCTATCAAAATCAAACTTATAATCATGAGAATAATTGATCCCGTATATCCGTAGATAAAACCTTTTGCGCTGACGTTGTCTTGTTGTTCAGGATACGCGATTTCAGGTAAGTAGGCATTGTAAAACACAATGCTTCCCCAGAATCCAACGCTTGCTGTAGTTGTAAATAGCAAAGCCACCCAGAGAGTGGATTCGTCTTTGAAGAAAAATAAACACATTACTGAGATTGAACCCAAAACGCAAAAGAATTTTAAAAACTTTAATTTATTACCAACATAATCGGCAATTCCAGAGAGTATTGGTGAAATAAAGGCAACAATTAAAAAAGAAAAAGACAAGGTGTAATCATAAAGTGTTGTCGGATTCCATAGAACCCCTAAAAATGAAATATCTCCATTTACATCTGAAAAACTTGACGTGAGCGTACTGTAGTAAATTGGAAACACAGCTGTACTAATCACCAATGAATATACAGAATTTGCCCAATCATAAAATGCCCATGCATTAAGTAAGCCTTTGTTTCCTTTTTTTATTAATGTCATAATTTCGCGGTGCCTAAAAATTGGTCGAGTTCCAAATTAGTCATTTATTTGTTACTGACATGTTTTTCTTAATCAAAACTAGTTATTCCAAATTTCTTTGCCTCATTCTTTGCTTTTAGAATACCTTTCGTAAGATTATCTATTCGTGTATCATTTGAAGGATGTGTACTTAAAAATTCAGGGGGAGCTTCACCTATTTTTGAGGATTTCATTCGTTTCCATAGTTCAGGAGCTTCAGAGGGATCATAACCCGCCACAGCCATAATAAGCAGTCCTATTTCATCTGCTTGGGATTCATGGCTTCGGCTAAATGGTAACATCCCACCCACAGATGTCACAATACCAAACGATTGATTAAATACACTTCGAGAAGATTCGTCATTGATGGCGACGTTTCCTGCCATTGCTAATCCAGACTGAATATAAGCTGCACTCATACGCTGCTGACCATGATTGGCTAACGCATGTGCAACTTCATGCCCCATGATTGTTGCTATTCCATTTTCATTTTTAGCTATTTCTAAAATTCCTGAGTAAAATACAATTTTACCGCCAGGCATACACCAAGCATTTATTAAAGTATCATTTACTAAATTATACTCCCACCTGTAATCTTTTAAATAATCTTGATAACCATTTGCATTTAACCACTTCTCTGCAGCACTTGAAATACGTTTACCAACGCGACGAATCATTTTTGAATTGGCAGTATTAACAATCACATCATGCTCTTTTAAGAATTGGTCGTATTGTAAAAATGCAGATGGAAATAAACTGGCATTAGAAACAAAAGCCATGGTTTTTTTTCCAGTAAATGGGTTAGTCGCACAACCAATCATTAGTACCGAAATAGCAATCAGTATAAAGGGTAATTTAACATTCATTAAGTGTTTTGTGTTTTATTAAATTAATTTATTTAAAAGTAATTATTAATTTTGTCATAAAGAACATTTAAAAATTTTATTGCAGAATAAAAATGATAAAATTTTTGAGAAAAATTCACCTATGAAAAACACTTTAATTACCCTAATTGCCCTCCTATTGTTAAGTTGCAACGGTACGGCGCAAAAAAACGATTCCAAGGAAGTATTTTCTATCATAAAAACGAATGATCAATGGAAAGCTCAATTAAATGAACTGGAGTATTATGTCCTAAGACAGGCCGGAACCGAGCGTGCATTTTCAAGCCCGTTAGATAAAAATTACAGTGAAGGCATTTATTTATGTGCTGGATGTGACACTCCCTTATTTAAAAGTGATGATAAATTTGACTCTGGTTCAGGATGGCCAAGCTTTGACAGAGCAATCCCAAATAACGTAAGTTATTCAGTAGATTATAATATAGGTTATGCAAGAACTGAAGAACATTGTTCTAATTGTGGTGGGCATTTAGGACATGTATTTGATGACGGGCCAAAGAAAACAACTGGTAAGCGTCACTGTATAAATGGAGCAGCTTTAAAGTTTATTTCAATGAATAAACAACAATAATTTGATGTATCAGAATATGCTTTAATTTATCAATTTCAATGTATTTATTCCATTTTGGTTTTGTAAATTTGAAGCTTGAAAATCGACTAATAAAAATCTCATGAATAAATTTGATGTCATTGTTTTAGGTAGTGGACCTGGAGGTTACGTAACCGCTATAAGAGCCTCTCAATTAGGATTTAATACAGCCATTATAGAAAAAGAAAACCTGGGAGGTGTGTGCCTAAACTGGGGGTGCATACCGACTAAAGCTTTACTGAAATCGGCACAAGTTTTTGAGTATTTGAAACATGCTGGAGACTATGGTCTTTCTGTTGAAAATGCCGATAAAGACTTCGATGCTGTTGTTAAACGTAGTCGTGGGGTTGCAGATGGCATGAGTAAAGGTGTTCAGTTTTTAATGAAAAAAAACAAAATCACAGTCATTAACGGTTACGGAAAAATCAAATCAGGAAAAAAGATTGATGTTGATGGGTCCGAGTATAGTGCAAATCATATCATCATTGCCACAGGGGCACGTTCTCGTGAGTTGCCTAGTTTACCACAAGACGGTAAAAAAGTTATTGGTTACAGAGAAGCCATGACACTCACTAAACAACCCAAAAAAATGATCGTGGTTGGTTCTGGAGCTATCGGAGTTGAGTTTGCCTATTTCTACAACTCAATGGGAACTGAAGTAACAATTGTTGAATATTTACCGAAAATTGTTCCTGTTGAAGATGCTGATGTTTCAAAACAATTAGAACGCTCTTTTAAGAAAAGTGGTATTAAAATTATGACATCTGCTGAAGTAACTAGTGTTGATACTTCAGGTAAAGGTGTAAAAGCGACTATAAAAACAAAAAAGGGTGATGAAATTCTTGAAGCTGATATTGTACTCTCAGCTGTTGGGATTAAAACTAATATCGAAAATATTGGTCTTGAAGATGTTGGTATTGTCACTGACAGAGATAAAATCTTAGTCAACGATTACTATCAAACTAATATCCCCGGTTATTATGCTATCGGTGATGTTACTCCAGGACAAGCCCTAGCCCATGTTGCGTCAGCTGAAGGTATTTTGTGTGTTGAGAAAATTGCTGGGCAACATGTTGAAGCATTAGATTATGGAAATATTCCTGGTTGTACATATTGCTCACCAGAAATTGCGAGTGTTGGGTTAACAGAAGCTCAAGCAAAAGAGCAAGGATTTGACATTAAAGTAGGAAACTTTCCTTTTTCCGCGTCGGGAAAAGCGAGTGCTGGAGGACACAAAGAGGGCTTTGTAAAAGTCATATTTGACGCCAAATATGGAGAATGGTTAGGTTGTCATATGATAGGTGCTGGAGTCACTGATATGATTGCTGAAGCTGTTTTAGGAAGAAAACTTGAAACGACAGGACATGAAGTCTTAAAAGCGGTGCACCCTCACCCAACAATGAGTGAAGCTGTGATGGAAGCAGTTGCCGCAGCCTATGGTGAAGTCATACATTTATAACTCAAAATTAATATCAGCAAAAAAGCGCCTCATTTGAAGCGCTTTTTTGCTGATATGAACTTTATTGTTATATGAAGTTTTGAATCGCCAACTCGTAACTTTTTAATCCAAAACCTAAAATCACACCTTGTGCGTGTGGTGCTATAAAGGATTGATGTCTAAACTCTTCTCGATTAAGTGTATTGGAAATATGTACCTCAACAACCGGAGTCTGTATAGCCTTTACAGCATCACCAATACCCAACGATGTGTGAGTATACGCTGCTGCATTTAAAATAATACCATCATAACTAAACCCAACATCTTGTAATTTGTCAATCACTTCTCCCTCGATATTTGATTGATAATAATCCAAACTTATTTGAGGATACCTCTTTACCATACCATCAAAAAAATCATCAAAAGATAAGCTACCATAAATATCAGGCTCTCTCTTTCCCAGCAAGTTTAAGTTTGGTCCGTTAATGATTATAACTTTTTTCATAGGTCAAATGTATCAAAAATTATTAATGAAAACTTTAAAAATCTCTGTATTATTATGTAGTTTACACCGTTATATACACAAACCAAAAAATTTCAATCTATTGTCTATTGATGAATTGGGAACAAGCGATACAAGATTATTCTAATTATTTAAAACTCGAAAGAGGTCTTTCAAATAATTCTATTTCAAGTTACTCATTGGATATTAGAAAACTTGTCTCATATATACATGACTTGAGACTAAATATTAATCCAGATAAAATAGAAATACAGACTGTTCAGCAATTTATTTACCATAGTGCCAAATCCATAAATCCGAGGAGTCAATCAAGGCTCATATCAGCCTTACGAGGATTTTTTGATTACTTGATTTTTGAAAACTATATGACGATAAATCCGCTAGAGTTAATAGAATCTCCTAAAATTGGGAGGAAATTACCAGATACATTATCTATTGAAGAAATTGACACATTGATCTCTTCAATAGATCTAGGCACACCACAAGGTGAGCGTAACAGAGCAATTATTGAAACTCTTTACAGCTGCGGACTTCGTGTTAGTGAATTAACAAATATTAAAATTTCTGATTTATTTTTTGAAGAAGGCTTTATTAAAGTTACTGGTAAAGGCAATAAGCAACGCTTTGTACCCATAAGCTCTCTAACTCAAAAATATATTGAGTTATACAAAGACGATGTTCGTCCTCATGCACCAATTGTAGAAGAACACCAGGATACTTTATTCTTAAACAGACGTGGAAAACAACTTACAAGAGCCATGATTTTCACTATTGTAAAGCAATTGACTGCAAAAGCAGGTATAAATAAAATTATTTCACCACATACATTTAGGCATTCTTTTGCCACTCATCTCCTTGAAAATGGAGCAGATTTGAGAGCTATTCAATTGATGCTTGGACATGAAAGTATTACAACAACTGAGATTTATATGCATGTTGATAAATCTCATTTGAGCAAAGTCATAAATACCTATCATCCTCGAAAATAAAAAAGCATCCAGAAAACTGTATGCTTTTAAATTCACTAATTTTTGTAAGTTATTTCGCAATATTTACTGCTCGCGTTTCTCTAATCACAGTGACTTTTACTTGACCAGGATACGTCATATCAGTTTGGATTTTTTGAGATATTTCAAAAGATAATTGTGATGCTTTATCATCATTGACTTTTTCGCTTTCAACGATGACCCTTAATTCTCTTCCTGCTTGAATTGCATAAGCTTTTTTGACGCCTGTAAAACCGAAGGCAATGTCTTCAAGATCTTTTAAGCGTTGAATATAAGAATCTAATACTTGACGTCGTGCGCCTGGGCGAGCTCCTGATATCGCATCACACACCTGAATGATTGGTGATAATAGTGACACCATCTCAATTTCATCATGGTGAGCTCCGATAGCATTACAAACTTCTGGCTTTTCACCGTGCTTTTCTGCCCACTGCATCCCTAAAATAGCATGAGGAGTCTCCATATCAGCTTCAGCATCCGGAACCTTACCTATATCATGTAATAATCCTGCCCGTTTTGCCAATTTTGAATTTAACCCAAGTTCTGCAGCCATTACACCACAAAGTTTTGCGACTTCCCGGGAGTGCTGTAATAAGTTCTGACCATAAGAAGATCGGTATTTCATACGTCCAACCATTTTAATCAATTCAGGATGCAAACCATGTATTCCTAAATCAATAACCGTTCGCTTTCCGACTTCGATGATCTCTTGATCAATTTGTTTTTTGGTTTTTTTGACTATCTCTTCAATTCTTGCAGGATGAATTCGGCCATCTGTAACCAATTTGTGTAGTGATAAGCGTGCAATTTCTCTTCTTACAGAATCAAAACAAGAGAGAATAATTGCTTCAGGTGTATCATCAACAATAATTTCAACCCCTGTAGCTGATTCAATAGCTCTAATATTGCGCCCCTCACGACCAATTATCCTTCCTTTTACATCATCAGATTCAATATTAAATACAGAGACACAATTATCAATAGCCTCCTCAGTACCGATTCTTTGTATCGTATTTATAATGATTTTCTTTGCATCTTGTTGAGATGTCATTTTGGCTTCTTCCATCTTATCCCGAACATAAGCCATAGCATCGTTTTTAGCCTCACCTTTCAGAGATTCTATGAGTTGTTCTTTGGCGTCTTCAGCAGATAGCCCAGAAATCACCTCTAGTTGTTGTACTTGACTTTTATGCAATTTTTCTAACTCCTCTTTTCGCTTGTCCAGATAAACTATTCTCTTATTGTAGTCATTGATTTTGTTCTCAACATCCACATTTAATTTTTTTGATCTTGCTAATTCAGATGATGTCTGAGACTCTTTATCTCGGGTTCGCTTTTCAGCTTCAGCCATTTTCTTATCTCTATTGAGAATCACCTTTTCATGTTCGGACTTTAATTCAATAAATTTTTCTTTTGCTTGAAGAATTTTGTCCTTTTTAATAGTTTCTCCTTCATGATTAGCCTCTTTTATGATTGAAGCTGCTTCATTTTTTGCAGTTTTCACTAATTTGGAAGCATTATTTTTTTCTTGATTTTTAGCTATTATAAATCCAATTACAAAACCTAATACAATACCTCCAACAATCAATACAATTGTGTTCATTTCCATGTTATCCCAGTTAGTTAAAAAAAAAGCCTACAAAAGCTGAGGTTTTGTATGAACTCCTTAAAAACAAGTTTAAGGCTAACAAGCTGATCAAGTATCTGCTCAAAGACAGCACGCTTTTACAACTTTAACTCACCTTTTTTAAAGAATTAACGTTGAGTTCATCAAAAAAATAACTAATGTAGGCAGTAACCTTTATTATGTTTAAAAGAACTTAAGAGCCTAAATACTCTCCCAATAAATGATTCATAGCATTGAGCTTTTCTTCAACTTCTTCATTTAGATATTCGGTATCTATTGCTTTCTGTTCCTTTTGAGATGCAAATTGCAATGCACACATGGCTAAAACATCTTGTTTGTCACGAACAGAATAGCTTTGCTCAAATTGTTTAATCATTGCATCAATTTTCTGAGCAGCTTTACGTAATCCCTCCTCTTGCTTTGAGTCAATAGTCAACGGATATACCCTGTTGGCTATTGAAAGTTTAATTTTTAGCTTTTCTGACATTTATACGCTGCATTTACTCTGATAACTGAGAAATACAATGATCAATCTCCCTAATTAACGTGTTTATTTTGAGCTTTGCTTCTCTTTTACTTTCATCACTGCCAAGAATTGAATTCGCAAATTTGAGTGATTCGTATTTTTCTTCCCAAGAACTAATGATAGCGTCTTTTTGCATCACTTTTTGTTGAACAGATTTCATATCTGCTTGTAGTTGGACATTTTCTTTTTGTAACACTTCAACTCGGTTCAAAATTTTGTTGATTTTGCCCTCAAGTGAATCGACAATAGACTCAATACTACTCATTTGTGCTATTCAATACTTATAACACAAAGTTAACATACCAAATCTTAAATAACAATTCTTTTGAACTAAAATTTAAAACACGCACATTATCAAGTGATTACAAGTTTTTTAAGGGTTGTAAACTAAAGGCTTTGCCAGTTAATAACAATTTAATATTTTTACATTTAAGATTAGTAATTCATGAGGCAATTTCACTTTTTATTGTTGTTTTTTCTAGTTCAAACTTCCATTGCACAAAACCCTTATCCTCAAGATTATTTTAACAGCCCCCTTGATATAAATTTGGTGCTATCTGGCACATTTGCAGAGCTAAGGTCCAATCACTTTCATTCTGGTCTAGATATCAAAACACAACACCGAGAAGGCCTCAATATCTATGCTGCGGCAAAGGGCTATGTAAGTCGTATTAAAATTTCTCATTTTGGTTATGGTAAAGCGCTGTATATAACACATCCTAATGGCTACACCACCGTTTACGCTCATTTAAAAAAATTTGCTCCCATTATTGAGGCTTATGTCAAACAAAGACAATACACAAATGAAAGTTTTGAAATTGAACTTTTCCCCGATATTAATTCCTTACCGATTAATACTAGTGACATTATCGCCTATTCCGGCAATACAGGAGGTTCGGGTGGGCCTCACTTACATTTTGAAATAAGAGACAAACAAGAAAGACCAATGAATCCTATGCTTTTTGGCATTGATATCCAGGATTCAAAAAAACCTCAAATTGCATCAATATACGCCTACCCAATTGGTAAAAATGCCCATGTTAATTTGAAAAAAGAAAAGACAGAGCTACGTTTAAAAAAACATAAAGATGATCGATATTCTATTGAAAACATTCAAGCTTTTGGTAAAATAGGATTTGGAATTGAAACCTTTGACAGACAAGATTTAGCAGCAAATAAAAATGGAGTTAGTAATATTCAAACTCATTACAACGGTAATAAAAATTTTGAACTCGATTTTAAACGATTTTCATTTAATGAAACAAAACATTTGAATCGATTAATTGATTATGAATATTATCAAAATAAAAAGTCTCGAATACAAAAATTATTTATTGAACAAAATAATCCATTGAGCCTCTACAAGAACCATATTGATAATGGTTATTTACACATTGAGGATAGCACCGCGTCTGTTTACAAAATACAGATAAAAGATTATCACGGAAATAACACATGGGTCACTTTAAATATCAATGGGGTCAAAATTGATTCTTTGAAAAATTCAGTGTCAAAAACAACTGATTTTTTTATTCAAGCCAATCAAGCAACAAGCTTAGAAAAAGAAAACGTATCTGTTTCCATACCCGCTAACACATTTTATGATGATTTTTTTATTGATTTTAATGTCGTAAATGATACTCTAACGCTTCATCAAAATGTCGTAGCACTTCAAAAAAATCTCATTATAAATTTTGATATTAGTGGTTACAATAACGTTGACAAGAATCAATTATTTATTGGTCGGCTTTCAAAATATGGTAAAAAACTTTATTACGTCTCTGCGATGAAAAAAAAGAATGTTATCACTGCATACACTAAAACACTTGGTACATACACTATTGGTATTGATAATGATAAACCAATTATTGAGCCCTTTAATTTTTTCAAAGGTAAATGGCTAAGTAAATACCGCTTTTTAAAACTAAATATACGTGATGAAACCTCAGGAATCAAAAGCTATAGAGCTACCATCAATGGCAACTGGGTATTGATGGAGTACGATTATAAGAAAAATATGCTGACTTATGATTTTAATGACGGAATGAAGACAAATGAGACCAAGTATAAATTAAAAGTAATTGTAATTGATAATGTAGGAAATAGTTCTACATTTGAAACAGATTTTTACAGAAAATAAAAACACGGACTATTGAAAATTTATTCATTCTTATTTAAAATTGTAGTTTTACTTTTACCTATATGGGGACTCGCGCAAACAGCGACCCTAAAGGGTGTGGTTCTAGATGATAGTGAGAATCCAATTGAAAGTGTTAATATCATCGCAAAATCATCTGGTACGATTACTAATTTAAATGGATTTTATCTTTTTAAAATTCCATCAAATCAAGATATTCAAATTGAGTTTACACATATAAACCATAAAAAAGTACTAGCTACTTTTAATTTAAAAAATGGTGAAACGTTTGAATTTAATCCAATTATGAGCTCAGATATTGAACAAATATCTGTTGTGGTTGTGAACGGAAATCAACGAAAACAAGTGGAAGGAATTACCACTATTGATCCACAACTTATTAGAACTATTAAAGGTGCCCAACCCGGTATTGAAAACCTATTAAAAACCTTGCCTGGTGTCAACATTTCTAATGAATTAAGCACACAATATTCTGTGCGAGGAGGTAATTTTGATGAAAACCTTGTTTACGTCAATGAAATAGAAGTTTATCGGCCCTTTTTAATTCGTTCAGGTCAGCAGGAGGGGTTAAGCTTCGTGAATTCCAATATGGTTCAAAATGTCGCGTTCTCAGCAGGTGGATTTCAAGCTCAATATGGGGATAAATTATCCTCTGTTTTAGATATTACATACCGCAATCCTCTCAATATTGGTATTCGTGCTGATATGAGTTTACTTGGAGGAAGTGTTACTTATGAAACAATTTCAAAGGATACCAAATTTTCAAGTATCACAGGGCTGCGATACAGAGACAATAGCTTGCTTGTTAAAGCTAAAGAAACAGAAACAAATTACGATCCAAAATTTGGTGATGCTCAAGCATATCTTACTTATAAATTTTCAGATAAATTTCATTTGAGTTTTCTTGGAAATGCTTCTATCAATAAATATAATTACGAACCTAAAACAAGACAAACTAATTTTGGTACTCTTGAAAACCCATTAGCGTTATTGGTCTTTTATGAGGGACAAGAAAAAGATGCATATCAGACTTATTTTGGTGCTTTCAAAGGAACTTATTTCGCAAATGATGATTTGACCTTAAAATTAATAACATCTGCATACCATACAACGGAAGAAGAATATTTTGATATTCTTGCACAATACAGACTCGGTGAGGTGAATAGTAGTATCGGTGATGAAGACTTGGGTGAAGTTGAGTTTTCAGAGGGTATTGGAGGGCAACTGAATCATGCGAGAAATGATTTAGATGCGCTCATTGTCAATGTTGAACACAAAGGAGATTTGAGCTTAAAAGACGATAGTAATCTCAAATGGTCTATCAAATACACCCATGAAGATATTCGAGATCGTATTGTTGAATGGGAAGTTATTGATTCAGCAGGATTTTCAATAAATCCACCCAATATTGATGCCTTTAATGAACAACCTTATTTGGCCTATGAAGGCCCGCTAGTTGCTTTCAAAGATATACGAGCAACCAACAACACTCAAATCGATAGATTACAAGGTTATGTGCAATGGAGTAAGCGCACAAGTCTCAATAAAAACGAACTTTTTTATAATGTGGGTGTAAGAGCCCATAATTGGATTGTAAATGGTACTAATATCACCAGCAAAAGTCAAGTTGTTGTTAGCCCTCGCTTTCAATTAGCATTGAAGCCAAACTGGGACAAGGATATGCTTTTTAGAATGAGCGGTGGTTTGTATTACCAGCCACCTTTCTACCGAGAACTAAGAGATAGTGATGGCGTTGTAAATAGTCATGTAATGGCACAAAAATCAATTCATCTTGTTATTGCCAATGAGTATAGTTTTAAACTTTGGGATAGACCTTTTAAGCTTGTCTCCGAAGCTTACTATAAAAATATGTCAGATATTAATTCTTACACTATTGAGAATGTTCGTATCCGATACAAAGCCAATAATGATGCTAAAGCTTATGCTTACGGGCTGGATTTTAGACTGAATGGAGAATTTGTACCCGGCACCGAGTCTTGGTTTAGTTTTGGCTATTTAAAAACTGAGGAAAACATAAACAACAAGGGTTATATTTCGAGGCCAACAGACCAACGATTAAAATTTGGTATCCTTTTTCAAGATTATGTTCCCAATATCCCTAATCTAAAAATGTACTTGAATTTAGTATACAATACGGGGCTACCTGGAGGCTCACCAAGTTATGCAAACCCTTATGAGTACCAAAACAGATTACCCGACTATAAACGAGCTGATCTTGGAATTTCGTATGTTGTAATTGATTCTAAAAAGACCTTTAAGCGCGGTTGGAAAAGTAAATTTAAAGAATTGAATATCGGCATTGAAATATTTAACATGTTCGATGTGCAAAATTCGATTACAAACACCTGGGTAAGAGATGTTTACAGTAAGCGTCAATATTCAATACCAAATTATCTTACTCCAAGAGTGTTTAATATAAGAGTTGGAATGCGTTTTTAACAATAAACCAGTTCCTGTAAACATTTCACTACATAGTCTACATCTTCTTTTGTATTAAAAATACTAAAAGAAAATCTGATAGAAGGCTTACTAAGTTCTTCCTCATTTAAAATTGCAGATAAAACATGTGACTTTTTAGTACTACCGCTTTGACAAGCACTGCCTTTAGAACATGCAATTCCCTTGAGATCTAATTGGAATAAAAACATTGCACTTTTTTCTTCAGATATCGGAAAGCATACATTTACGGAAGTATAAGCACTTTTTTCTAAATGCCCTGAATGACCATTAAATGAACACTCTGGAACAGCCTTTTTTAAAGACTCTATGAAATAAGATTTTATATTTTTTATAAAAGCTCCCTCGGCAACTAGATTAGTCGTTGCTATTTTAAATGCTTCAGCTAAGCCTGCTATATTATGTACACATTCTGTTCCAGCTCTAAAACCACGCTCTTGTTCACCACCAAAAATAATCGGTTTTAACCCCGAATCTTTTCGGATAAATGCAAAACCTACACCTTTAGGTCCATGAAATTTATGAGCACTCGCAGCAAGGAAATCAATTGGAACTTTGCTAAGATCTATATCATAATGCCCAACAGCCTGAACTGTATCACTATGAAAAAGAGCCTTATGTTTTTTACATAAATTCGCAACATACTCTATATCTAATAAATTTCCAATTTCGTTGTTTACGTACATCAAGGTAGTTAGCACGTTATGATTAGTTTCTAGTAAATGCTCTAAATGTTGATAGTCCAATTCTCCATGTTCATCAATGTCAACATATCGTACGGTAATATCATATTCATTTGATAATTGATTTAATGTGTGTAAAATAGCATTATGTTCAATTTTTGAAGTTATAAATGTTTTAACTCCAAGATCTCTTGCAGCACTCCTCAATACTAAATTATCAGCTTCGGTACCACCAGAAGTAAATATTATTTCAGCAGGAGTTACATTAAAATAAGCTGCGATTTCTTTTCTATTTTTCTCAATTAAAGATCTAGATGATCTACCAAAACTATGTGTAGATGAGGCATTTCCATAATTATTTTTCATTACACTTGTTATGACTTCAATGACCTCATTACGAATGGGTGTTGTTGCTGCGTTATCAAAATAAACTGGTGTTTTCATACATTATAATAAAGCGCTAAAATAATTAAATAAAATTATTTTCAATAAACTAAGGAATAATTTACATTTCTTTTATTTTTGTTTAAAATCTGTGTCATGAGAGGGTTCTCTGTTTTTCTGCTATTTTCACTTTTTACATTGCTATCATGTAATGATGGTGACATCATTACTGTTTCTTTAGATTTTGATAAAAACCTCGATTTATGTGGTAATACTGAATCTGACAATTATGTGATCTACGATATAAAAACAGATCCCAACGAATCACTAACCCTTTTATTTCCAAGCAATAGCAATACAGATCGGATCTTCAATCCAGAGGAATCGCCCTATTCCTATGAATTATCAATTAGTAGCGCAGTAAGGTTTAATTACAGAACTTATGACAATGATCCTGCAGGATTGATATGTCAGGAAATTCCAAGTTCTGAAGTGTCTATTATTGAAGATTACCTAGCATCAGGAGGGAAAGTCGTTACACAATCTACCTTTACTGATGACGATCAAGATGGCATACCCTCCGAAAACGAGGACCTCAATGGAAATGGAAATTTGGAAGATGATGACTCTGATGGTGACTCAATTCCAAATTACAAAGATTTTGATGATGATGGTGATAATGTAAGTACTCGATTAGAAAAGCCAGACCCAAATAGCGATGGAAATTTGGATGATTCACAGGATACTGACAATGATGGCATTCCTGATTACTTGGACACAGATGATGACAACGACGGTTTAATCACACGTCATGAAGATGAAAACTTAAACGGCAACCTACAAGATGATTTTGCTGACGGGTCGGTAATTGCAAGATATTTAGACAATAACGCCACCGAATCTTTTGTCTATGAGGTGATTAATTCAAATGTCTTCACAAGAACCATTCTCGTAGAATTTTCTATTATTAATACGAATCTAGAGATCATTAACACAGACTTCATTGACTTGGGCATATTCACCTCCAGCCTTACTATAGAGGATTGATATCAGTGATGATTCAAACAGACCTCAGTCGCACCAAAACCATATTTTTGATAATCAGCGTCATAATAGGTCAAATCTTCATATCGTTTTAACACATACTCCAATTCTAATTTCAAGACTCCCTCTCCAACACCATGAATAAATACAATTCGTTGTATCTTTTTACTTTTTGCGAACGCCAACTGTCGTTTTATAGTCTCTAGCTGACACGTGAGTATGTCGTAATTGTTCATACCGCGACTGTTTGGAATAAGCTGTTCGATGTGCAAATCTACCTCCATCACTGATTTATTTCGCTCTTTACGCTTGGCAAACCTTTGAGCTTTTTGTGAGGGAACTTTATCCGTTTTTATTTTATGTTGCGCATCCAAATTCATCAAGGATGTAGCATTTAAGAACTGATGATTCCCTTTGTGAATAAGTTGAATAGGAGAAAACTCTAATAAAAAATCGTCGTTAGTTTGAATTGTGACTAAATCATTGGTAACTAAAACCACCTCCCCTGAAAAATCTTCATCAATAACTTCTACAAAGTCGCCCTTTTTGAATGACATTAGTTGCTGTGTTGATTTTCCTCGTGTTCGCTACTATTGGTTTTATTTGAAATACCACGCGACAACCGATATAACCCCGTCATCAACATGACAACACCTCCAATTAATATATATGTATTTTGACTCTCGTAAGCATTCGCATACAATGCCACGAGCCCACCAAGACCAATTAAAAAATAATTAAAAAATCTATTCATTTATACCAATTTACCATTTTGATTAACCAAAAACAATAAAACAAAATAACAAAATTAATCCGATACATTTTTTAACTTTGATAAACTTTTAAAATCAACGTGTTAATTCTAGAGGATTATTTGCTGCCCTGTCTCAATAAAAAATTATTAGGAATTGAATGTTTCGGATGTGGCTTTCAACGCTCGCTATTATTTTTATTTCAGGGAAAATTCACAGAAGCTTTTTTAATGTATCCAGCGATTTACCCTTTTTTAATACTGACTCTTTTTCTCATATTTAATATATTTTATAAATTTAAATATGACGAAAAAATTAAATTATTTTTAGTAGTTTTAAGCCTAAGCACAATTTTTATTAGCTACATAATTAAATTAAATGGATCATAATATTTTGGAAAAACAAAAACTTAACACAACTCCAATATACATTCTCTCTGTCCTTGGCCTTTTGTGTTGTTGCTTTTTAGGTTTCGGAATTATACCATCGACGATCTCACTTTTTCTATCTAATAAACAGTATCAGAAAGCTATTGCAGATTACGAAAATTATGACAATATAAAATCTATGAAAACAGCTAGAATTGTCTCCTTAATTGTTTTCATTATCAATCTCATTATGGTCGCAAGAGTCTTGTACGTGTTTTCAACAATCGGATACGATGATTTAATGGAGTTATATAATGAAACATTACAACAATACGAACAGACACAATAGTCTCTCCCTCTGTTTTTGAAAAACATTAACGCACAAGTTATCTACGAAATTATTCGAATTTTTTCAGGGTATTTATAATGATTGAAACACAATCATATAACTGCTCTTTTGTAATTACTAAAGGAGGAGCAAATCGTATAATATTACCATGTGTTGGTTTTGCTAACAAGCCATTGTCACTCAATGCTAAGCAAATATTCCAAGCAGTATCACTTGACTCGTGATCATTAATTAATATTGCATTTAATAAACCTTTACCTCTAATAGAACTTACAATAGTACTTGCGGCTATATATTTATTCATCTCTTCCCTGAACAATTCACCTAAAACACTTGCATTATCAGCTAATTTTTCATCCTTTACCACAGTTAATGCTGCTATTGAAACTGCAGCAGCGATTGGATTTCCTCCAAACGTACTCCCATGATTTCCAGGTTGAATCACTTTCATAATCTCATCATTTGCAAGGACTGCAGAAACAGGGTAAACACCGCCACTCAAAGCTTTTCCCAAAATTAAAATATCTGGTTTTACTTCAGGAACCCCAGAACAATTTTTATCCTCACACGAACAATTTCCACAGGTAGCTAACAATCTTCCTGTTCGTGCAATTCCAGTTTGAACTTCATCCGCGATAAATAAAACATTGTATTTTTCACACAACGCCTTTGCTTTTGACAAATAACCCTCAGAGGGCACAAAAACCCCCGCTTCACCTTGTATTGGCTCGACTAGAAATCCTGCTACATTAGGATTCGATTGAAGAGTAGCCTCTAACTCTTGCAAGTTGTCATATTCAATTTTTATAAAGCCATTGGTGTAAGGGCCAAAGTTTTTACGAGCAGTAGGATCATTTGAAAACGATATAATGGTCGTAGTTCTCCCATGAAAATTGTTATTACATACAATAATCTCAGCTTTATTAAAATCTATACCTTTAATTTCATAAGACCATTTACGACATAATTTTAGAGCAGTTTCGACAGCCTCTGCACCAGAATTCATTGGTAATAACTTATCAAAACCAAAAAAATCACAGGCAAACTTTTCAAACTTACCTAAAACATTATTGTAAAATGCCCGAGACGTTAAGGTTAGTTTCTGCGCCTGTTCCGACATAGCATTTATTATTTTTGGATGACAATGCCCTTGATTTAATGAAGAGTAAGCCGATAAAAAATCGTAATATTTTTTACCTTCTACATCCCAAACAAAAACACCTTCTCCTCTACTTAAAACAACAGGCAGTGGGTGGTAATTATGAGCTCCGTATTTGTTTTCTAATGCAATCGCTTCTTGCGATGAAATTTGGTCTAAAACAGCCATTTTAATGAATTTTTATTGATGAGTAAAATAACCATTCCTTATCTACCTTTGTTCTCTCGACAATTCGAAAATTCAGCGTGGGAAAGAAATCATCCCTAAGGGCACGCAAAATACTAAATAAAAGTTAGTTGATAAAATCCTAAAAGAGTATTTTCTAGCACCAAATTTGATATCCTAGCTCACTGCTCTGAAATCATTACTCCTTTTTAAACTTTCCTATATGGCTATTACAATAGTTACACCTAAGAATTTGAATCACTGAGAACTCTATTTAAATATTATTTCAATAAGAGCTTTAAATATTTCTCGCTATTGTTATTTTTGTGCCATGTCTAGAAAAAATAGAAAACAGATTTTCACCAATATTGACATTATCGATGCAGGTGCAAAAGGTAAAGTGATCGGAAAAGCCCCAGATGGAAAAGTCATTTTCTTGTCAAATGCTGTTCCTGGAGATATTGTTGATGTTCAAACCTTTAAAAAAAGAAAAGCTTATTACGAAGGAAAAGCTATAAAGTTCATAAAACTTTCTGAGAAGCGCACTAGCCCAAAATGTGAACATTTTGGCACATGTGGTGGCTGTAAATGGCAACATATGGATTATGAGCAGCAACTCTATTATAAAGAAAAAGAAGTAGTTAATAATTTATCGCGCATTGGGCATCTAAAACTTCCAAAAGTTACTCCAATTTTAGGCTCAGAACAACACTATTTTTACAGAAATAAAATGGAATTTTCTTTTAGTGATAGTCGATGGCTAACACCTGATGAAATTAACTCAAATGAAGATATCACGGATAAAAACGCATTAGGATTTCACATCCCAGGAATGTGGGATAAAATACTTGATATAAAAACTTGTTATCTACAAGGGCATTCATCAAATGACATTAGAAATTCAGTAAAAAAATTTGCCATTGACAACAATTTAAAATTTTTTAATCCAAGAAATCAGTCTGGATTTTTAAGAACACTCATGATACGAACATCTTCAATTGGTGAAATCATGGTTGTTTTACAATTTTTTAAAGACGATAAATCACAACGGGAACTCATACTACGTCATATTGCCTCAGATTTTCCAAATATTAACTCCTTACAATATGTGATTAACCAAAAAGGAAATGACACTATATATGATCAACAAGTTCATTGTTTTAAGGGTAGAGATTTTATCTTAGAAAAGATGGAGGGACTAACATTTAAAATAAATGCAAAGTCTTTTTATCAAACAAACTCTCAACAAGCTTACGAACTCTACAAAATAACTCGGAACTTTGCTGGCCTAACGGGTAAAGAATTAGTGTATGATTTGTATACTGGAACAGGAACCATTGCTCAATTTGTGGCAAAAAATGCAAAAAAAGTCATTGGCATTGAAGCTGTTCCTGAAGCCATTGAAGCTGCAAAAGAAAATGCTTTATTTAATCAAATCGATAATGTTGAATTTCATGTAGGTGACATGAAAACTATTTTTAATTCTCAATTCATTGAAAGTCACGGTAGGCCAGACGTCCTCATAACCGACCCGCCTCGAGACGGAATGCACAAAAATGTTGTTAGTCAAATTCTAAATATAGCACCAAATAAAATTGTTTATGTTAGTTGTAATAGCGCAACACAAGCTAGAGATCTAGCTTTGATGGATTTGGAATATGAGATTTCTAAAACACAATCGGTTGATATGTTTCCTCAAACACATCATGTGGAAAATGTTGTACTTTTGACAAAGCGATAAATTAATAAGACAAATGAAAAAAGTTAGTGTTTTATTTCTAGTGATTTCTATTTTTCTCGGTTGTGAGAAAGATGATATATGTTCCTCAGATACAGGCACCACACCACAACTTATTTTAAGATTCTATGATATTGCAAATCAAGAAGAAACCAAAGCTGTCCCAAACCTTTTGGTCTATGGCATAAACAGCTTCAATGAAATAGTCGTGTTTGACGGTATTGGATTATTGGCAACCAATACTGACTCGATTGCAATTCCATTACAAACAAGTGATAACTTTACGCGTTTTGTTCTTCATCGAGATTTGGAAGATGGTGATTTTGAAACAGGTAATATAGATGTTGTTATTACTAATTATGAGTCTGAAAACATCTATGTTTCAAGAGCTTGTGGTTACAAACAAATTTTTAATAATTTAGGAATTGATTTAGAACCAGACCCGAGTAATTGGGTCATTAATTCTGAAATTTTGTCAACAACCGTCAAAAACAAAAATGAGGCCCATGTCAAAATATTTCATTAGTCTTTATTTTCTATTTTGCTTGTGCTTTGCATCTTTTGGCCAAGTCCCAATACAAGAAACTCCTACGGACTCTGTTAAGTTTACAGAAAAATATGGTCTACGTTTAGGTGGAGATTTAAGCAAGTTATTAAAATCCTTCATGGATGATAATTATTCAGGATTTGAAGTTAATGGTGATTATCGATTAACCAAAAATATTTATGTCGCAAGTGAAATTGGTTTTGAAGAATATACAACCATCAACAGCTACTTAAATTCAACTGCTAGCGGATCCTATTTAAAGGGAGGGTTTGATTATAACATGTATGCAAATTGGTTTGGAATGGAGAATATGATATTTGCAGGATTTCGTGTTGGAGTAAGCTCATTTAAACAAATTTTAACGAGTTACACCGTTTATCAAACAGATCAAAGTTGGCCCTCCTCTACCATTAATTCGGGTACAGAATTTTCCGGATTAAATGCATTATGGGGTGAGTTATTAATTGGTATCAAGGCAGAACTTTTTACAAATTTTTACATTGGAGCAAATGTTCAACTCAAGGGTCGCGCATCAGAGAAAGAGCCTGAAAATTTTGAAAACATCTACATTCCTGGGTTTGGAAGAACCTACGACAGTGGTAGTTTTGGAATCAATTTTGGCTATAATGTATCTTATCTCATTCCTATTTACAAAAAAAACAACAAATCAAAATAGACGCTTACGAACCACTATCTTAGTCTATGCACTAAATATGTAGCGCAATATTATCTGTTGCCGCTAGCGCAGCTTCCTTAAGAGCTTCAGTAAATGTTGGATGTGCATGTGACATTCTTGAAATGTCCTCGGCAGAAGCTCTGTATTCCATAGCTACAACAGCCTCAGCGATCATGTCGGCAGCACGCGCGCCAATCATGTGAACTCCTAGAATTTCATCTGTAGTTGCATCAGCTAAAATCTTTACAAAACCATCCAAATCCATACTAGCCCTACTTCTTCCTAAGGCTCGCATAGGGAATTGACCTGTTTTGTAAGAAATACCTGCATCCTTGAGTTGCTCTTCCGTTTTACCAACTGCAGCAACCTCCGGCCACGTATAAACAACTCCTGGAATTAAATTGTAATTTATATGTGGCTTTTGTCCAGCGATAATTTCAGCGACCATCACAGCCTCCTCTGAGGCCTTATGTGCTAACATAGCACCTTTAACAACATCTCCAACAGCATATATATTAGAAACATTCGTTTGTAATTGACTATTCACCTCTATTCGTCCTCTTTCATCCTTCTTGACAGCAATTGCTTCTAGGTTTAAGCCATCAGTATATGGTCTTCTACCGACAGATACCAGACAATAATCACCTATAAATTCAACATCTTCTCCTTTTTTATTGACCGCTTTCACAACCACCTCATCCCTTGTTCTTTCAACAGATTGTACCTTGTGGGATAAATTCATTTTGAATTTTGCTTTTTTGAATACTTTATTTAGTTCTTTGGATAAGCTTACATCCATGGTGGGTATAATACGATCCATGTATTCAATTACAGAAACTTCTGAACCAAGACGTTTGTAGACCTGACCAAGTTCCAAACCAATAACACCACCACCGATGACAATTAAGTGTTTGGGAATTTCTTTTAGCTTAAGAGCTTCGGTTGAAGTAATTATTCGTTCTTTGTCAATCGATATAAAAGGTAACGAAGCTGGCTTACTTCCAGTTGCAATGATGGTATTTTTCGCCTCTATTGTTTGTGTTTCCGTACCGGTAATATCAATGTGTGTTGCATCCCTAAAACTACCCAAACCTTGATAGACATCAATTTTATTTTTATTCATCAAGAAGTCGATCCCACTAGTTGTTTGATCAACTACAGATTGTTTTCTTGCTATCATTTGTTCAATATTTACCTTTACTTCACCAGGTATTTCAATACCGTGCTCTGCAAAATGTTTGATTGCATCTTCGTAATGATGTGAAGAATCCAGTAAAGCTTTACTCGGTATGCAACCAACGTTTAAGCATGTACCCCCTAGTGTGGTATACTTTTCAATTATTGCAGTTTTCATACCTAATTGTGCACAACGTATCGCTGCAACATATCCTCCAGGTCCAGATCCAATTACTGCTACATCATATGACTTCATACTAATGTTATTTTTATTTTTAATGAGACAACAAAAGTACAAATGTTTTATGGGAAGACCATATAAAAAACTTACGTACTTAACCTGTTAAATAGATATTTCACAAACCGCCTCTGTTACTTGATAAAAGTTCATTTAAGAGGCACAAGTCTACTATTACAATTACAAATCTATGGCTGTTGTATATTTGACTTCATTAATCATAAACATGCTATGTGTGCTTCCAATATGATGAATGGTAGTGAGTTTTTTGACCATAAATTCTCTAAATGAAACCATGTCGGCAACGTGTACTTTTAATAGATAATCATAATCTCCACTAATGTGATAACACTCAACCACTTCATTTATTTTTACAACTTCTCGTTCAAATTTTGTGACAAAATCCTGAGAATGCTGCACGAGTTTGATATGACAAAAAGCAACAAAGGCCTTTTCAATTTTTTCTTTATTTATTAAGGCTACATAGCGATCAATCACACCATTATTTTCTAATTTTTTTATACGCTCATAAACAGCAGTAATAGATAAATTTAACTTATTCGAGAGTTCTTTATTAGTCTGCTTACAATCATTTTGAAGTAGTTCAAGTAATTTTGTATCTATAGCGTCGAAAGTCATATTGAAAAATTTTCAGATTAATAAGTATTTATTAGTGTAATTATTATACATTGATTGCAATAATACGTAATTATAGTTTTATTTTCTAAAAAAATTAATTTAGATTGATTTTTAATCATATAAAGACGAATTTTATCGTAAATTTTAATTTACATATAACATGGCATTCAAACCCGCAAATAACATTCAAGACCTTCAATATTTTGGAGAATTTGGAGGTGTAAATCCTTCAGTATCTGACTCGTCAACCTACACTTTTATATCTGCTAAAACAATGTTCGATACTTTCGAAGGCAACGCAGACGGATGCTACCTCTACTCACGTCATTCATCTCCCTCTAACTTATATCTAGGGGAAGCATTGGCCGCTATGGAGGGCTCAGAAACAGCAACAGTTACAGCCTCTGGCATGGGCGCTATCACACCAGTAATTTTACAATTATGTGGTGTAAATGATCATATTGTCTCTAGCCGTACCATTTATGGTGGCACTTATGCGTTTTTGAAAAATTTTACACCAAAATTTAACATCAACACCTCTTTCGTTGATATTATTGACTTAGCATCAGTTGAAAATGCTATCAACAGCAACACTAAAATGATCTATTGTGAATCTGTTAGCAATCCATTGTTAGAGGTTGCTAACATCAAAGCACTCTCTAAAATTGCCAAAAAACACAACCTCAAATTAGTGGTTGATAATACGTTCTCACCATTATCAATATCTCCAATTAACCTCGGTGCTGATATTGTTATACACAGTTTAACTAAATTCATAAACGGTTCATCTGACACCGTTGCGGGAGTCATTTGTGGTACCCAAGAATTTATTGATAGTTTACGAAATGTCAATGACGGTGCTTGCATGTTATTAGGAGCCACCATGGATAGTTTGCGAGCCTCATCAGTTCTCAAAAATCTTAGAACACTCCATTTGCGGGTTCAACAACACAGTTTTAATGCAACTTATTTAGCAGAACAATTTACAAAAGATGGTATTAAAACAGTATACCCAGGATTAAAATCACATCCTTCACATACAGTATTCACATCCATGATGAACAAAAAATATGGTTATGGTGGCATGCTAACAATTGACGTAGGGTCAACAGAGAATGCCAACAAATTAATGGAGATGATGCAAGATAATAATCTCGGTTATTTAGCAGTAAGCTTAGGGTTTTACAAAACATTATTTTCTGCTCCCGGAAGTTCAACTTCATCAGAAATTCCAGACTCAGAAAGAAGTGAGATGGGTTTAAGCGATGGATTGATTCGATTCTCCGTCGGTTTAGACGCCGATATTGAACGTACTTACAATAAAATCAAAAATTGCCTAATTTCCCTCCAACTTTTAGAAAAGAAAAAGCAGGATGTTGTCATGCTGTAGTCTGTTATCAATAACAGGGAAAGCATCCTTATTTTCCTTTAATACGCCTCCAAAAAAAGGCTAAATCTTTAGTTGACGGAGGCACTCTATTAGCGGGTAAGATATCATAGCGCTCATCCTCTTGCTGTATGGAAAAACTAAAAACAGAGTTTTCAGGTCTTTCACTATCAAAGGATGGATATCGCAAATCGTTGTATCTAATAGTATTTGAAGATTGACTCGTTAAATTATAATAACCATTACTAAACCATGATAAGGTTTGAATGTCTGAATTAACTTGTGATACCAAGTTATGATTTTTAGAAATCAAGTGCCATTCTTGTGGTCTAGTGGAACTATCAAAGAGAGAATAAAATGACACAAAATATTCATCCTCTGTTTCGGCAATGCCATACCACAATATATTATTGAGTATTGTAGGCTGTGTTTGAAACCTTAAAAATGCAATGTTGTTTTCTTTTAATGATTTGCTAAAAACAGAAGTGATATAAGCCTTGTTGATTAATGTACAGATTAAATAACACGTACTTATACCAACTCCAGTTTTTAACCAAAATTTCCTTTGGGATGTATTTCGCTTAAAAAACATTAAGACAATTAATGATATTAAAAACGGGAGTGTGTAAGCTGGGTCGGCCACAGCGATATTATTAAACGCCACACGATAATTAGAAAACGGTGAAAACAATTGAGTACCATAAGGTGTAAAACAATCTAATAGAGAATGCGTTATGAATGCAAACAAAAATAACCAATACCAGTCTTTATTACATGTGATATTCTTTCTTTTTCCTCGATCATATATTTTATAGAATAACCATCCAAAAACAAAAGCCCCCATTAAAGCGAACAAAAAGGAATGCATAAACCCTCTGTGAAACGCCATAATATCTATTTCATTATTAAAAATTACGCGTCCTACAAAAACATCTAAATCTGGTATTGTTCCACCTAAGGCTCCTATCAAAAGAGCTTTATTTCCAATTTTTTTTCCCAATGCAACCTCTCCACAAGCTGCCCCTAAAATAATTTGTGTTAGTGAGTCCATATTTTAATTGAACAAAGGTACGTAACAAAATCAATTTGCAAATGGTTTTCCAAAATCGTAACATTACATTTAGTTAAAATATACCGTATATGATTGGTCAAGATAAAAACTCATCACAGTCTAACAACAGCACTATTATTAAAAATAAGGAGCTTAACATCTGGGAAGCACTCACTCCAGTCATCGCATTGGTTGGAATGCTAGCCTACAATATTTATGTTTTTGGAGATGATGCACTCAGCGGAAGTAACCAATTTATACTTTTAATGGGTGCTTCGATAGCAGCTATTGTTGGTTTTTTAAATAAGATATCCTATAAGCAAATGCTAGAAGAAGTTGCCGAAAATGTAAAATCAACAACGGGAGCGCTTCTCATACTCCTCATGGTTGGTGCGTTAGCAGGTACCTGGATGGTAAGTGGTGTCATCCCAACAATGATTTATTACGGACTTCAAATTTTAAATCCAAAGATATTTTTAGCAGCTTGCGTAGTCATATGCGCCATTATCTCTATCGCCACTGGCAGTAGCTGGACCACCTCAGCTACCGTTGGTATTGCGCTTGTTGGTATTGGTGAAACCTTAGGGGTGTCTATGGGTATGACAGCTGGAGCTGTTTTATCAGGCGCTTACTTTGGCGATAAAATGTCACCATTAAGTGACACAACAAATCTCGCTCCTGCCATGGCAGGAGGTGAATTATTTGATCACATAAAATACATGTCCTTTACAACCATTCCCACCATCAGTATCACCCTTATCTTATTTATCGTTATCGGGTTAAATTTAGATATAAATGGCACTCCACAAATTCAAGATAAATTAGATGCTATTAATGATGCTTTTAATATTAGCCCTTGGCTTTTTTTAGTACCTATTTCCGTTATTTTAATGATTATAAAAAAGACACCCCCACTTATAGCGTTGCTGTTAGGCGCCTTATTTGGTGGTATTGCTGCAATCATCGCACAACCAAACATCATTATGGATATTGCCGGGACAGATACGTTGACTTTTAAATCGTCATACAAAGGAGTGATTAACGCCATGACTGTTGATACCGCCGTAGAAACTACAAGCATCGAATTAAACAATCTTTTTACCTCTGGGGGAATGGCTGGAATGCTTGGTACCATCTGGTTAATTATTTGCGCCATGGTTTTTGGTGGCGTCATGGATGCTATTGGAGCTCTCTCAAGAATAACCAATGCTTTATTAAATATGGCTACAACTACTTTTGGGTTATTTGCAAGTACCGTGGCCAGTTGTCTTGCATTAAATGTTACCGCATCCGATCAATATCTCGCATTAGTTGTGCCAGGAAAAATGTTTAAAAAAGCCTACGAAGACAAAGGACTAGCACCAGAAAACTTGAGTCGAACTCTAGAAGATTCAGGGACGGTCACATCTGTTTTGGTCCCTTGGAATACCTGCGGTGCTTATCACTCTAAAGTATTATTCGGGTACGCTGGGGCAACCGCTTATATTCCCTACGCATTTTTTTCAATTTTAAGTCCAATAATGACGTTATTATTTGCCGGTTTTTCAATAAAAATTAAACAACTGAAAGGTGATTTTAACTGATTTTTTATGCTCCTGGACATTGGATTACCAAACCAATCACAACATGCTGTATCCTAAGTGATTTCTTAATGCCGTTACGATAATAATTCCAATAAATGGTCAAATCCCTTTTCATGTGCATGATTATAAGCTGTTTTTCCATTTAAATCTTTACAATCCTTCATTGCTCCATTTTGTAATAATAATTCTACAATAGACTGATTATTGTAAGTAGAGGCGAACATCAAAGGTGTACTTCTTGTGTTGTTTTTCACCTCAACATTAGCGCCGTTTTGAATTAAAAGTGAGGCAATCTCTGTGTTACCTTTGTAGCACACTCCAATTAAAGCGGTATTACCTGAATAATCCTTCGCATTTACTTCTGCTTTACTTGACAACAACAATTTGGCAGCTTCAAAATTGTCAAAATAAGTAGCAAAAATAAGGGGTGTAAACCCTCTCGAATCTTGGCTATTCACAATCTTTGGATCATCATCAATAAAAGATTTTAATACACCGAAATCCTTTTCACGTATTGCATTAAAAAATAACTCGGTTGTTGTCATAAAAGGAAAAGATAAACTCAGGAGTTAGCATTGTTGATTACTTACTCCTGAGTTCCGATTATTAAAAAATTCTAACTATTGTAAATCATAACGGTCTAAATTCATGACTTTAACCCAAGCATTTATAAAATCATTTATAAAAGCTTCTTGACCATCATCAGCGCCATAAACTTCACATACTGCTCTTAATTCTGTATTTGAACCAAATATCAAATCAGCTCGAGTACCTTGAAATTTTTGAACACCAGTAAGACGATCTCGTCCAACGAATATAGAATCATTGTCATCTTTTGCAGACCACGTGTATGTGAAATCAAGAATATTTAGAAAAAAATCATTGGTTAAGCTACCCACATTATCGGTAAACACACCATAATCTGAACCATCGAAATTGCACCCCATGACACGTAAGCCTCCAATTAACACAGTCATTTCAGGTATCGAAAGCTTTAAAAGATTCGCTCGATCAATGAGCAAATCCTCATCAGCAACATCTAGTCCTGATTTTTTATAGTTTCTAAAACCATCAGCTAATGGTTCCAAATAACCAAAAGATTCTAAATCAGTTTGTTCTTGTGTTGCGTCTCCTCTTCCTTGGGCAAATGGAACCGTTATATCACGACCAATTTGTCGCGCCGCCATTTCTACACCAACAGAGCCAGCAAAGACAATTAAATCAGCCATAGAAATTACTCCCTTAAAATCATTTTTAATTGCTTCTAAGACAACAAGAACTTTGTTTAGTTCAATTGGATTATTGACAGCCCAACTTCTTTGTGGTTCTAAGCATATTCTACCTCCATTTGCACCACCTCGCATGTCTGAACCACGAAAAGTTGATGCTGAAGCCCAGGCTGTTGTGACTAATTGTGATATTGACAAATTAGAAGCCTCAATCATTGCTCTTAAAGTTTTCGTATCTGCATCTGTTAATACATAATTAACTGCTGGTATCGGATCTTGCCATAACAACTCTTCACTCGGTACCTCAGGCCCTAAGTATCGTGCTATTGGCCCCATATCACGATGTGTTAATTTGTACCAAGCACGCGCAAAAGCATCTTCAAAAGACTTGTGATCTTTAAAGAAACGCTGTGATATTTTTAAAAATTCAGGATCCATTTTTAAGGCCATGTCGGCCGTAGACATCATCAAAGCTTGAGTGCCATTTGGATCACCTGCCTTAGGAGCTGTTTTTGCATTCGAGTTGGACGTTGGTGTCCACTGATGAGCACCGGCTGGACTTTTAGTTAATTCCCAATCATAATTTAAAAGAACATCAAAATAAGCATCATCCCATTGGATTGGATTTGGCGTCCATGCCCCTTCTAAACCACTCGTAATAGTATCATCAAGTACACCAGTACCAAAAGTGTTTTTCCAACCTGTACTCATTTGCTCTATGGATGCACCATGAGGCTCAGCTCCAACATACACGTCTGGGTCAGCTGCTCCATGAGCTTTACCAAATGTGTGTCCACCTGCTACAAGCGCAACCGTTTCTTCATCATTCATAGCCATACGACCGAAAGTAATTCTAATATCATGTGCAGACTTCAAAGGATCGGGGTTACCATTTGGTCCCTCTGGGTTTACATAAATTAAACCCATGTGTACCGCACCTAGATGCCCTTCAAGATCTCCATCACTCGTATCGTATCGGTCATCATTGTTTAACCAACCTGTCTCACTACCCCAGTAAATATCCTGCTCTGGCTCCCATACATCCTCTCTTCCTCCTGCAAAACCAAATGTCTTAAAACCCATAGACTCTAGAGCGCAATTTCCTGCAAGAATCATTAAATCTGCCCAAGACAATTTTTTTCCATATTTCTTTTTAACAGGCCATAGTAGTAAACGTGCCTTATCTAGGTTTCCGTTATCTGGCCAACTATTCAGTGGTGCAAAACGCTGAGTTCCAGAGTTGGCACCACCTCGTCCATCACCTACTCTGTAAGTTCCTGCGCTGTGCCATGCCATTCTAATCATAAAACCACCGTAGTGCCCATAATCAGCGGGCCACCAATCTTGAGAATCAGTCATTAAATCGGTAACCTCCTTTTTGAGTGTTGCAAAATCAACAGAATTAAAAGCTTCCGCATAATTAAAATCACCTCCCAACGGATTAGATTTTACACCATTTTGACGCAGTATATTCAATTTTAGTTCGTTTGGCCACCAATCTCTATTGGAGGTTCCACCACCGGCAGCTTTGGCTTGTTCACCACTCATAAAAGGACATTTATTCATGTCCCCGTTTTGATTATCCATATTTTTATATTTTAATTACTCTTTAAATTATGCTGTCTAAATTTACCTAAATAAAATGCAAAATCAGCAGTCAAAAAATTGATTGTTCTTATTTTTAAATAGATTTTCACTATAAAAAAAAACTAAGCAATCATTATTTCTTATAAAAATCCTTTGAATAATCTAGTGTAACATCTAATTAATATTTATTTTTGGCCTGCAAAAATTTAAAAAAAATAAAATGGCATCAATAACTTTAGGTGGTGTTCCTGTTAATACTTCAGGAAGTTTAACTCAAATAGGAACCAAAGCTCCAAATTTCAGATTAATAACAAATGATTTATCAACCCATATCCTATCAGACTTTCAAGGTTATAAAGTTGTATTAAATATATTTCCAAGTGTAGATACGGGCGTTTGTGCAACGTCTATTAGAAAGTTTAACGAAGCAGCTGCAGGAATGAAAAACACAAAAGTACTTTGCGTTTCAAGAGATTTACCATTCGCCCAAGCTCGTTTTTGTGGTGCTGAAGGCATCGAACATGTCACATTATTGTCTGACTACAAAGATGGTAGCTTTGGCAAAGATTATGGCCTAGATTTTGTGGATGGGGTTTTTGATGGCTTACATTCTAGATGTGTTATCATTTTGGATGCACAAGGCATGGTTCAATACACAGAACAAGTTTCTGAAATTGGCAACGAACCTGATTACACCGCAGCGTTGGATGCACTAAAAAACATTTAAACTAAAAAAGCCTTTTCATTAGAAAAGGCTTAGGTGCTATTAATTCAATTTTTTACTTAGGTAAAACTACCGAATCAATCACATGGATAACACCATTGGTGTTGTCCAAATCTGTTGCGATAACTTTGGATTTGTTACCGTTTTCGTCAGAAAGATAAACTGCTCCATCCATTAGCATAGCTGTTAATTTACCTCCTTGTACTGTTGCAATTTCTACTTTACCATTGTTACTGTTAATTAGGTTAACAACGTCTTTAGCCATAACTTTTCCAGAAACAACATGGTACGTTAAAACCGTTTGTAATTGCTTCAGATTTTCTGGCTTTAGAAGTGTCTCAACAGTTCCTGCAGGTAACTTTGCAAATGCTTCGTTTGTTGGGGCGAACACTGTAAACGGTCCTTCACTCGAAAGTACTCCTACCAGGTCACCAGCCTTAACTGCTGCAACTAAGGTGGTATGATCAGGTGAAGATATTGCTGTTTCAACAATGTTTTTGTCTTGTGCTGTAACACTTAATGATGTCCACAACGCTATTAGCATTAAGGATAGTTTTGTAAAATTTTTGAATCTCATAATTATTTTATTTTTGTTTAACAAAGTTATACAAACATTAAACAATATGATTTCACATTATAATAACTTTAACTTTCAGTAGGTCAATTAAGATTGGTTAAAACTTCGATTTGATTACTTTCAAAGAGTCGAACTGAAGATTCTATATAAGTATGAAACCTATTCCCTTGTTCTCTCCACAACGAATTTAAAGTATGGCTTGTAGGCTCATCGACATTGAATTATTAATTTCTACAAAAATCACGTAAATTACGCGTGTTCTTTGGAATTTTAATAGTTTTGTGAGGAATATACTTATAATTATCTGCTACCCAATAGCTCCTTTAAACTTTGATTTTGACAGGTGTGCTATCTTTGGAAGCTTTCAAAAAAAACCCATTGAAAAGTTAACTGATGGCATTCATCCAAAATAGCATGTAAATATTAAAAAATTAAAAATTTAGTAACTGGCGCTATTTTAATTTACGAAGCCACCAGATTAAGTACTGGTATTGGTATTTGTTTACCTAAAATTATTAAATTTTTGAACATGTAGGATAAACAATTGTAATTTGTACTTTTGTATTACTTAATTCGTTTTAATGGCTCAAAAAAAGACTAAAACAACTAAAAAAAAATCAATATCCAATAAGAAGTCCAAAGACTACAATTTAACAAATCAACAAAAATTGATTTTTGGAAGCTTTTTAATTATTATGGGAGTCCTATTATGCCTGTCCTTTATATCTTATTTTTTTACAGGCAATGCCGATCAAAGTATCATTTCTGAATTTACATCAAGGGACATCAAAGCGGAAAACTGGTTAAACAAAGTTGGTGCGTGGACAAGCGATGTTTTAGTAAGACGAGGTTTTGGCCTTTCTTCCTTTCTGTTTTCTGGGTTAATCTTCATCTCTGGCATATATGTGCTGCTAAATATCAAAAAAGCGCGGTTAGGGAGGCATTGGTTTTGGGGAACGTTAATCATGATATGGAGTTCTATTTTGTTTGGGTTTATTTCACCAAATAGTACGCTCTTAGGAGGCATCATAGGGAACGAAATATCTGCTTTTTTCATGGACTACATTGGAGTTATAGGCGTCTCCATGATGCTGTTTTTTTGCCTCATTCTTTATTTTGCTATTCGTTTTAAATTCACGGTGGCACATATTACGAAGTATTTCAGCAAAGCTAAAAAAGAGATCAACAAAGAGTTTTTTGAAAGCACTGCGGCAGATAGCGGCACTCCCATTATTCCAGTTGACAACAGTTTGTCTGAAGAAGCCAATGCCTTTAAATCGGCCTTTGAAATTCCTACAGAAAATTTAGAACCAAACATAAAAAAGCATTCAGTACTTGATAAAAATAATGATTCTATTAATGATAAGGAACTTGAAATTACTGTGACTACAAATGATTTTGATGAGCAAGATGATTTAGAAATGACAATTTCCAGTGTCAAAGAGGAAAAATCCGAAACTGATAACCTGGCAGATAAGCTGGTTGAAGATTTTGGTCGTTTTGACCCTACCCTAGAACTAGGTAATTATCAATTTCCAAATCTTGATCTCCTAAAAAAATATGACAGCGAAAGTATCACGATTAATCAAGAAGAACTGGAAAACAATAAAAATCGCATTGTTGACACCTTGAGCAACTATAAAATTGGTATTGCAAGTATTAAAGCAACAATTGGCCCAACGGTAACCCTCTATGAAATTGTTCCAGAAGCTGGTGTAAGAATTTCTAAAATCAAAAACTTAGAGGATGACATTGCCTTATCATTATCTGCTTTAGGTATTCGTATCATAGCTCCGATTCCTGGTAAGGGCACTATCGGAATTGAAGTTCCCAACAAAAATGCAACTGTCGTTTCAATGCGATCTGTAATTGCTTCCCAAAAATTTCAAAAATCTGAGATGCATTTGCCAATTGCTCTCGGTAAAACTATCAGTAATGAAACTCTTGTTGTTGACTTAGCTAAGATGCCTCATCTATTAATGGCTGGTGCCACAGGACAGGGGAAATCTGTCGGATTAAACGCCGTTTTAACGTCCCTCCTTTACAAAAAGCATCCTGCTGAAGTAAAGTTTGTTCTGGTAGATCCAAAGAAAGTAGAATTGACACTTTTCAACAAAATTGAACGTCACTATTTAGCAAAATTACCAGATACTGATGAGGCCATTATCACCGATACTACCAAAGTTATCAATACGCTAAACTCATTATGTATAGAAATGGACAATCGTTACGATCTTCTGAAGAATGCATTTTGCAGAAACATTGCTGAGTATAACGAAAAGTTTAAAAACCGAAAATTAAATCCTAATGACGGTCATCGATTTTTACCTTACATTGTTTTGGTAGTTGATGAATTTGCTGATTTAATAATGACGGCTGGAAAAGAAGTGGAAGCACCGATAGCGCGATTAGCCCAATTAGCAAGAGCCATAGGAATTCACTTAATTATTGCGACACAACGCCCTTCAGTCAACGTGATTACCGGTTTAATTAAAGCTAATTTCCCTGCAAGAATTGCCTTTCGAGTTACATCAAAAATTGACTCTCGAACAATTTTGGATGGTTCAGGGGCAGATCAATTGATTGGTCGTGGTGATATGCTATACACTCAAGGAAATGATTTAATTAGAATTCAGTGTGCCTTTGTAGATACGCCTGAGGTTGAACGCATCACTGATTACATAGGTGCTCAAAAAGCCTATCCAGATGCATATCTGTTGCCTGAATATGTGGCTGAAGATAGTGGCACAGGAATTGATATTGATATATCTGAAAGAGACAAGTTATTTCGTGAAGCTGCAGAATTGATTGTTATTGCACAACAAGGATCAGCGTCGCTATTACAAAGAAAATTAAAACTAGGCTACAATCGTGCTGGAAGACTTATAGACCAACTGGAAGCGGCAGGTATTGTAGGACATTTTGAAGGAAGTAAAGCGAGACAGGTGTTAGTAACAGATTTGCAAGCGTTAGACCACCTGCTTGAGAATGAAAAAAATAATCTTTAAGAGAACACAATGAAAAAAATTTATATCCTATTTTTTTTAATCACGAGTCATGTATTATCTGGTCAAAGTGAAGCTGAACTTCTGTTAAATGATGTCTCATCAAAGGTAGAAAGTTATGATAATATTGTGATTTCATTTAAATATGCACTCATCAATATTGAAGAAGACATCAATCAAGAAACACGTGGTAAGGTGACAATGCAAGGAGACAAATATGTGCTAAACATTATGGATATTACAAGGATTTATGATGGTAAAACATTATACTCTATCAGCCCTGAAGACGAAGAGGTTACTATTTCATCTGAAAATTCTGAGGATGATAGCACCATAACACCAAGTAAAATGTTATCGTTTTACAAAGAGGGCTATACTTTTAAAATGGATATTATACAAACTATTAAAGGAAGAAAAATACAGTATATTAAAATGAATCCGATTGATAGTGACTCTGAAATTGATCATATATTATTGGGTATTGACATAAAAACTTATCATATTCACAACCTCATCGAGATTGGTTCAAATAAAACAAAAACAATATTGACTGTTAATTCTTTTAAAACAAATCAAGCATTATCAAAAAGCTTATTTACTTTTGATGATAAGAAATACAGCGAATATTACATCAATAAAATTGACTAGTCTTTACTCTTGAAACTGCTAGATAGATACATACTTACCACTTATTTAAAAACCTTTTTCAGTGTGTTTATCATACTTATGCTGATTTTTGTTTTGCAATCTGTTTGGTTATATATTACTGAATTAGCGGGTAAAGATCTCGAAATTGACATCATTGGTAAATTTTTGCTGTTTGTCACACCGAGATTGGTAGTCTTGGTATTACCACTCACTATTCTACTCGCCTCCATAATGGTTTTTGGCGGTTTTGCTGAAAACTATGAATTTGCAGCTATGAAATCAACGGGTATTTCCTTGCAACGGGCCATGCGTGGATTAAGTGTTTTTATTGTTGGCTTATCTATATTGACGTTTTTTTTTGCTAACAATGTCATACCAGCAGCAGAGCTGAGTTTTCATAATCTAAGACGTAACATCGCCAAAGTAAAACCAGCAATGATTATTGCTGAAGGGCAGTTCAATCAAATAGGAAACATCAACATAAAGGTAGATGGAAAAAGAGGTGATCGCGGGCAGTATTTAGATAGTGTTATCATTCATCAAAAAAAAGGAAATTTACCAGGTAATCATACCGTTTACATTGCAGAAACCGGTGAACTTACCAGTACTGAAGATTCAGATATTCTACAATTGGTACTTTACAACGGCAATTATTATGATGATTTACAGCCAAAAAAACTTGAAGAGAAAAGAAAGTACCCAAATGTAAAAAGTGATTATAAAAAACTTACGCTAAACATAAATCTAGAGGCCATTAATAATGTTGATTTTGACAATCAAAATAATTTCAACAATAAATATACTATGCTCGGTGTAAGGGACCTAGATTACACCATCGACTCTCTAAATGTTCAACAAAATATTGAGTACGGAAATTTTAGCACGAGTATGTATAATAGATCTACAGCCTCAACCTTGCATTTGAACATCAAACCTGTAGAAGATAAAGTATTTGAAGACAAAGACTTTATTGGTTTATTTCCCAACAAAAAAAAAGTACAGCTTTTAGAGCTCGCAATAAATGCTGTAAATAGCACTAATCAAATCATTGCCATTAAGCAAAAGTCCTTTTTTCAAAGTCAAAAAAAAATTAATATGCATACCATAGCCTTGCATGAAAAGTTTGCAATAGCCATCGCCTGTATTATTTTATTTTTCATTGGAGCACCTCTAGGTGCCCTCATAAAAAAAGGCGGGATTGGTTTGCCTATCATTATTGCAATCTCATTTTTCTTGACCTATCATTTTATAGGAATTTTCGCTAAAAACAGTGCAGAAGACAATAGCCTCAACCCAATGATAGCGTCATGGCTATCTACTCTTATCATGCTACCAATTAGTATATATCTGACTAGTAGAGCTACAAAAGATCGCAGCCTTTTAGATCTTGATGCCATATTCATTCCTTTCAAAAAATTAATTCAAAGAACACAAATCGATAAAACCCCAACCTTAAAAGTTTTCGATGAAAATTCTGAAGCTTTCTTTCAACTAAATGAATATTCTAACAAAAAACTAATTGATGTATTAAAAAACTATCGCCAATACGGTTTGGGTAGCACTTACAAGAATACAGCTTTACACATTTTAAATTCGCGAGGAGTGAGTGAACAAGAATTGCGCTTTGGTGGTAATTTAGTCAATGTGACTTATGAGAGCGCGCTACGTTTTAAAAACAATTATGATGACAACTCCAAAATCGGACTACTATTTTATGGAGTCTCTATCGTTATGCTTCTTAGTGGTGGTATTTTAAACAACAATAATTTTCCTATCATTGGCAAAATTTTGATTGGAATTGGTGTTTTCACAACGCTATTTTACATTATAGCTTTTATTAAAACCATTATAAGTCAGTCTAATTTTTACAAAACTCTCAATAAAAAAGTGATTACGCATAGTATTATTTTTATCATCTTGGGAATTCCTTTATATTTCTTGTACGTTTTATATTTTAATCAAAAAATTAAAGAAGACTTAAAACAGATTAAATAGCTTATTTTTTACTATATCTTTGAATTGAAAATTTAATATGAGTATGGAGTCAGACAGCGTTAATGATACAAATAACATACAACTCAACACCATTGAGGAAGCAATCAATGATATTCGTTTAGGTAAAATTATAATTGTTGTCGATGACGAGAATAGAGAAAACGAAGGTGATTTTTTAGCGGCCGCTAGTAAAATTACTCCAGAAATGATCAACTTTATGGCAACACACGGACGTGGGTTAATATGTGCCCCACTAACCGAAGACCGTTGCAAATCATTAGATCTTAACATGATGGTTCATAATAATACAGATCCGATGGAAACAGCATTTACTGTCTCGGTTGATTTAAGAGGTAACGGCGTTACTACAGGAATTTCTGCTGCGGATCGTTCAAAAACAATTCAAGCACTAATTAACCCCACCACTAAGAGTTTTGATTTAGCAAGACCTGGACATATTTTCCCATTAGTTGCAAAACAAGGAGGTGTGTTACGTCGTACTGGCCATACAGAAGCTGCTATTGATTTTGCAAGACTTGCTGGACTTGAGCCCGCAGGAGTCATTGTGGAAATCATGAACGAAGATGGTACTATGGCACGTTTACCTGAGCTCATGATCGTTGCCGAAAGATTCAATCTAAAAATTATTTCAATTGAAGATTTAGTTGCCTATCGCATGGAACACGATTCTTTAATTGAGAAAAAGGAAGACTTTCAAATTGAAACTAGATTTGGAAGTTATCGTTTAAGAGCGTACAAGCAAACAACTAATAATCAAATACATATAGCACTTACAAAAGGAGTATGGGATATTAATGAACCCGTCCTTACCCGTATTAATTCTACCCTTATTAATAATGATATTTTAGGCACGCTAACAAACAATGCAGACAAGAAATTAGATAGCATGTTTAAGCGGGTTAATGATGCTGGTAAGGGAGCTATAGTTTTCATTAATCAACAAAGCCAATCAATGAATTTGTTAAGCAGACTTAATATCCTAAACAAGACACAGATAAAAGGCACGGTCGTTAAATCGCCAGCGATAGAAATGGATTCTAGAGATTTTGGTATTGGTGCTCAAATATTACATGACCTCAACATCCATAAGCTTCTATTAATTTCTAACAGCGCACAAACCAAACGCGTTGGAATCATTGGTTACGGACTAGAAATTATGGACTACGTGCGTTATTAAATACAGTGTATTTTTATGCAATTTGCCATGTTTAAAGCACGCGCTTGAACTTCTTGTTCAGTCCATGACAACTTAATTAAACAAGATAAATTACGACCAATGTAATGATCTGATTGTGAAAAAGTCTTATTCTTTAGTTGTCTCAAACCTTTTACGACCTCTTGCGACAGAGGATATAAACTTTTAATTTCTGATAAATGCTGCCATTTCCTTATGTAATGCCAATTATTGTCATAGTAATGAAAACAAGCATCAATGTTACTTTCCTTAAACGACTTTGACACCTGTCTAGTCATTTCTATATTTGGTAAAAAGAAATTAAGAAATGCATAACTTTCTTCTCCCCCTACTGGAACAGATCTAAATGTAACTTGGGGTATCTTTGATAAAACATCCCTAATGATCGTATAATATTTTTTTTGCAAGGCAATAACCTCTTTTAAACGTCGAACTTGTGCTAAACCTACTGCAGCGTGTAATTCTGAAATCCTAAAATTGTATCCCAAAAAAGGATGTAATTCCTTGCCTCGATCATTTCCCGAATGATCATGGCCGTGATCACTAAAATGATCAGCGTTTAATTTGTATAATTCATTGTTGGTAACAATAGCACCACCTTCACCACATGTGATCGTTTTTACAAAATCGAAAGAAAAACAACCAATATCACCGATACTTCCTAAAGGCTTTCCATCATATGTCCCCCCTATGGCTTGACACGCATCCTCTATCAATGTTAATTGATTTTTTTTACAAATATCCTTTAGAGCACCCAAATTTGCCATACTTCCGCACATGTGCACAGGCATAATTGCTTTTGTATTGTTTGTAATTGCATTTTCAACTTTCTTTATATCTAAAGTCAGTGTGTCATCAATATCTACAAGAATCGGGATTGCTCCTAACATTAATATGGCCTCAAAACTTGCTACAAATGTAAATGTAGGCATGATAACCTCATCTCCCGCTCCAATTCCAGCAGAGGCCAAAGCAACTGAAACTGCAGCAGTACCACTTGATACTAATTGAGCATGCTTGACTTGAAGGGTTTGCTCTAATGCTTGTTCAAGTTCCCTTGCTTTCCAGATATTTTGACGCATGTTTTCAAAACCATAGCGCATTAAAACCCCTGTTTCTATAACATCATTTAATTCCTTTCTTTCCTCATTTCCGAACAATTCAAATCCTGGCATAACCTATAAATAATTTAACACTTACACATCAAAATTACGATATTAAAGCTCATTCAGAAAAAGAAACCATCAAATTCATTACAAAAAATTTTGCTTGGTCAAACATGTTCCAATTTCTCAGAGTTTTGTATTTTCGTTTGAAACAAACATATATTTAAATGAAAAAATCACAAGTGTTTTTAGGATTAATTGCCCTTATTGTTGTTTTTAGTTGTGGCTCTTTAAAAAAAACTATTAAAGTAGATCCTTATATTGGGAATTGGAGCCTATTGATAGAAGACACACCGCAGGGTGACATTGCCACTAATCTCGTTATTTCCATGATGGAAGATGGAAATTACTCAGGTACATTAAGCTCTGATATGGGATCTTTTGAATTAGATGATTTTGAAATTATTGAACAAAAAATGTTAGGAACTTTTTATTATCAACAGATAGATTTTGATGTGACCGGTACTTTTGAAGATATGAGTTTTAAAGGCTATGTTTCTGGTATGGGTGAAGATTTTAAGGCTAATGGTAAAAAGCTTATTGAAGAGTAATTTTCTTTAATTTAAAATTGTGATACCTTGAGAATTCGCTTTCTTCATTCTTAAATATTAGTTTTAGTTTTTAAAGAGGAAAAAGACACGTGCAACTGGATTCTATTGACCTCATATTCCCTTCCCAAGTATCGTAAATTTTGTAACTGTTACTTTTTGCGCTATTTTTTGTTTTTGCTTTTTCTACTAAAAAAACACTAAATTTTAAATTTATTTATCACAATAATAATACTTTAGTTTTTTTAATTGAAAAATGGATAACAACAGAATCATCAAGACTTTGTAAAATAAATCATTTTTTATTAACCAATACCTTTTAGATAATTGAACCCATGTTCTAATAAAATAAAAATAATAAGAACAAATTCTCAGCATTTAGAATTTAAAAAACTTGTGAAATCACTAAATTTAGATCTCGCAGGCAGAGATGGAGCAACTCATCTTTTAGCAGAATTTAATGATATTTCTAATTTAAATTATGTTGTTTTAGCATTGATGAAAAGCAAAGTAATTGGTTGCGGAGCAATCTCCAAACATAATTTTAATTCCATGGAGATTAAAAGAATGTACGTTTCTCCCGAGGCAAGAGGTCAAAGAGTTGGTGATAAGATTTTATATGAATTAGAAAACTGGTCTAAAGAGTTAGGAAATTCTAGGTGCGTGCTTTTTATGGGATCAAAACAACCTGAAGCAAGTAAACTCTATCAAAGAAACAATTATGGTTCTACTGATAAATACGGTAAGCTCAAGGACATTCCTGACAGTATATGTCTTGCAAAAGATTTGTAAATAAATACAGTGGAGCCATTATTATAGGTCGTAATGATTTAATGCTTAATAAAAGGAATAATTAATAGCTAACTTTAAACAGAATGTGATTCCGATAGATTCCGATAGATTCCAATAAACAACACTCTTTACCTACGATAAGAAGTATTTATACCAGACATGCTAAAACTTAATCAAAACAGAATATTTTTGAGAGCTAATTGGTTAAGGCTAGCATCTGCCAATTATATTGTTGATCCTGAAATACTTAAAAAACACATACCTAAGGGTACAATCCTAGAGGCATATAATGGTAAACACTATGTGAGCCTTGTGGCATTTAGATATTGTGAGACGCGCCTTCTAAATGTTCGTGTACCATATCATAACATTTTTGAGGAGATCAACTTACGTTTTTATGTGAAAAGAGAAATTACTCCCGGAAACTGGAGATCCGAAGTTGCTTTCACCAAATTATTTTTTCCAAAAACAGCACTTACTCTTGTAGCTAAATACATCTATAAAGAGAACTATGAAACAAAAAAAATGAGACACGAATGGTCTGAGAATAATCATGAATTATTCACATCATATGGGCTAAAGAAAAACCGCTGGCATGATTTTGAGCTTGTGAGCACAAAAAAAAGTAATCCAATTAATTTAAACACCTCTGAACATTTTTTTTCTAAGCATTTTTGGGGTACTTCTAAAATTAATCCTAATTCTTGTACCATTTACAAGATTGATCATACTGACTGGGAATCGCATAAGGTTATTAGCTCAAAAATAACTTTTGATTTTAATACCGTTTTTGGGGATGAATTTAAGTATTTGACAAATGTTGAACCTCACTCAATCAACTTATTCAATGGATCTGAAGTTTTTGTTCATAAGAAAAAAACAGTTTGAAAATGACTGTTAACACCTTTAAAGTAGGGCATGATTTTAAAACTATTTTTCATGGACTTAATCTCTATAATTTTGTAATTTTTTCTTATGAACTATTTAATAATTCTCAAATGGAATTTTCTTCTGTCCAATATTTTTTATTGAATTGATGGTTTTTTTGCATGCTTGCAAAATTTTACACCGATTTCATGACCAATTAATACTAACTTTTCTGCTGCTTTGGCTATAGCTTCCTCAACAGATTTTGATTTACTCAAAACTGTATAAACTTTTTTAAGTTCAAGTGACTTTGAAATAGGTAAATCAACATCACCACACACTGCAATAATTGGTTTTTTATTTTTTTTAGCTAGTTGACAAACACCACTGATGACTTTACCTTCTTCTGTTTGAATATCTAATTTCCCTTCCCCTGTTATCACTAAATCACACTCCTTAATCAATGTTTCTAATTGAGTAATTTCTATGAAGTTTTGAATACCTGAAAGTAATTGTGCCCCGAGAAAAGCAAAAGCGCCTCCACCAACTCCACCGGCTGCACCTGCTCCAGGGATATCAGAAATATTAGGCAAATCATGTTCAAGTAATTTTGATGATAAATTGACTAAACCTTGGTTTAATTGTTCAATTTCAATTGAACTTGCACCTTTTTGAGCACCATAAATATAAGCTGCCCCATTTTTACCATACAATAAGGTATTGACATCACAAATTACTTTCACTTGGACTTCTTTAGTCTTAAAAAGCACCTCACTGTCATCTATTCGGTTAATTAATAAAAGATTTTGCCCTATAGGTGATAGTAAATTTTCGCAGGCATCAAAAAATCGATACCCTAAAGCTGAGGCTATGCCAATTCCTCCGTCATTTGTTGCACTTCCACCGATAAATAGATTAATGGTTGTTGCTCCTTTTTGTATGGCATCAGCAATTAATTCACCCGTACCAAAAGAAGACGTAAACATGCAATTACGCTCTTCTTCCTTTAATAAAACCAAGCCAGATGCAGATGACATTTCAATATAAGCTATCTTTTGAGAACGATAATAAGTTGATTTTATGGGGCGAAATAAAGGGTCATTTACAAGTAGTTCAACAGGCTTTAAATTTAAATAATAATTTATTGTTTGTAATGAACCATCTCCCCCATCTGCCATCGGACAAGCTGTAATGTCTAGACTAGAGTTACTCTTTTTCAGTCCTTTTGCAAGGGCATTACAAACTTCGATAGCGCTTAAAGAACCTTTAAATTTATCGGGAGAAATTAAAATTTTCATCTTTAATTTTATTTAGAAGCTTAGCCATTTTTTTACATCTAGTATTACTAACCTTTACCCAAGTAATGACATAAACTATGGGTTTGTAATTATCTTTTGAATCATCCATTTCCACATTTCTTGAATACTTCCATTTTCTAAACCACAAATATCTTTTAATATGGAAATAGATTCTATGCCCATTAAAAGACTTATTGCGTTAACCATTTTATCAAATGTTTCTTTTGAAATCTCTTTTTTTAAAGGTAGAAGTGCCTCGGCTATCAATAGAATTCTTTTTCCTCCTCTTGAATAATTTTTCTTATCTCGAACGGAATTCTGCATTATTGCACCTAAATATAATCGAAATACATCTTCATTTGTAGTCAAAACCTCAAAATGATAATCAATTAATTTTTCAATCCGTGCATTTAAATTGCATACATCAATATCACCAAACAAATCATCTTTATCCATCAAGCCTCTTTGTAAAGACGCTTCTTTTAATAAGATATCCTTATTTGAAAAATAGCGATATGCTGTTGCCTTAGATATACCCGCCACTAGAGCAACTTGCTCTACACTAATATTTTCACCCTTAACTAACATCTTTTTAGCAGTTGCCAATAGTAACTCACGCGTTTTTCTTTTCTGACCTATACGTCCTGATTCTAAATAATCTTCCTTTTTGTGAGACTTTTTTCTCATAAGTTTTATATATTTGTGAGACTTTCGTCTTATAAGTACAAAGTTATAAATAATTTACAGATGTTTAAAAGCTTTAAAAAGTCATTTACTAAGGTTAATAATGTCAATATCACTTATGTTATCGGTGGAAGTGGTCCACCATTACTGCTATTACATGGGTATCCACAAACTCATATTATTTGGCATAAAATTGCACCTACTTTAGCTACAAAATATACGGTTGTTGCAAGTGATCTTAGAGGCTACGGCGATAGTAGTAAACCACCTACAGATGAAAGGCACGAACCTTATTCAAAAAGAGCAATGGCTGAGGACCAAGTTCAATTAATGAAAAATTTGGGGTTTGATAGGTTTTTACTGATCGGCCACGACCGAGGAGGGAGAGTAGGACATCGTTTAGCATTAGACTATCCTGAAAGTGTTGAGAAATTAGTGGTAATGGATATCGCACCGACCTATACCATGTACAAAACAACGGATATGGATTTTGCAAAAGCCTATTATCATTGGTTTTTTCTAATTCAGCCCGCAGATATTCCTGAGCGGATGATTAACGCAGACCCCATGTATTTTCTCAATAAAAAATTTGGTCAATGGGGAAGAGATAGTGGTGCATTTACGAAAACTGCCTTTGCAGAATATCTGCGCTGTTTGACACCAGAGACCATCCATGCAAGTTGCGAAGATTATCGCGCTTCTGCTTCAATAGACTTAGACCACGACCAAATTGATTTAGATAATGGGCATAAAATAGCCTGCCCTGTGCTGGCAATTTGGGGTACAAAAGGTTTCGTGGGAAATAAATATGATGTCATAGCAGAATGGAAAAAATGGGCAACAAATGTTAGTGGTTATAGCCTATCTTGTGGTCATTATTTGCCAGAGGAAGCACCAAAAGAGACTTTAGCTGCTTTGCTTTCTTTTTTGTAAATTTTTAATTTAAATCAAATGAATACCTATCAAATTGCTACTATTCCTGGAGATGGAATTGGTAAAGAAGTCATTCCGGAATCAGTAAAGATTTTAAACGCTATAGCTGCTAAATGCGGTTTCCAACTAAAATTTAAAAATCACGACTATTCTTGCGAGTATTTTAAGAAATACGGCAAAATGATGCCTGAAGACGGTTTGGAGCGGTTAAGAGATAGTGATAGTATTTTTTTAGGAGCAGTTGGCTATCCGGGTGTACCAGATCATATATCTTTGTGGGGTTTATTAATTCCAATTAGAAGAAATTTTCAACAGTATGTTAATCTACGACCAGTTAAATTATTGAAAGGAGTAGCATCTCCATTAAAAAACCCAGGCCCTGTAGATTTTTACATTGTACGGGAAAATAATGAAGGAGAATATTCTTCCATTGGTGGGCGATTATATGAGGGAACAGATCACGAATTGGCGGTACAAGAAAGTATTTTTACTAGACGAGGTGTTGACAGAGTTATGAAATATGCCTTTGAATTAGCTAATAAAAGAGGTAAAAAATTAACGAGTGCTACCAAATCGAATGGGATCATCCACACAATGCCTTATTGGGATGAACGTTATAAAGCTATGAGTATAAAATACCCTGACGTGTTTACTGACCAATTTCATATTGATATATTAGCAGCACATTTTGTTCAACATCCTGACTGGTTTGATGTGGTGGTAGCTAGTAATTTATTTGGAGATATTTTATCAGATTTAGGACCTGCTGTTGTTGGAGGAATGGGAATCGCACCAGGTGCAAATATAAACCCTGAGAAAGAATTCCCTAGCATGTTCGAACCCGTTCACGGAAGTGCACCAGATATAGCAGGAAAAAAATTAGCCAACCCAATTGCTTGTATTTGGACAGCCGCAATGATGTTAGATCATTTGGGAGAAACGGAAGGCGCTAAATTGATAGTAAATGCAATTGAAAATATAACCGAAAAAGGAGATATTTTAACAAGAGATTTAGGAGGTACTGCTGGCACACAAGACGTTACGAAAGCGATTATTGAGCAAATTGCTCAGTCCTAATTTTAACCAATCGAATATGACTATCAATTCAAAAAATATCGGCTTAATTTCAGGTCCTTTGACATTCCTAATAATTCTACTTTTCTTTCATCCTGAAGGTTTAAGTCCCAGAGCAAATGCCATTTTAGCATCTACATCATGGATAGCAATTTGGTGGATTACAGAGGCTATTCCTATTGCTGTAACTGCCTTATTGCCCATTATTTTGTTTCCTTTAACAGGTGGCTTAGATTTGTCAAACACCACCGCCTCCTTTGGTCACAAATATGTCTTTCTGTATGTAGGAGGCTTTATCATTGCCATTGCCATAGAAAAATGGAATTTACACAAACGCATAGCTTTAAATATCATTAATTTCATCGGCACCAATGTCGTTAATATCATACTCGGTTTTATGGTGGCAACTGCATTTATGTCGATGTGGATTTCCAATACGGCTACGACTGTTATGATGTTGCCAATCGGTATGGCAATCGTGGCACAATTAAGAGATAATCCAAAGACTATAGAAGATGAAAATCTGATTTTTGGAAAAGCCTTGATGTTGGCAATTGCCTATAGTGCTACCATTGGAGGCATGAGTACTTTGATTGGAACACCCCCTAATTTGGTACTCGCAGGCGTCGTTGAAGAGACCTTTGGATATGAAATTACTTTTGCCCAATGGTTTAAATTTGGCTTTCCTATCTCCGTAGTATTATTATTTCTATGCTGGAAATACTTAACGAGTATTTCCTTTAAATTTAAACAAAAATCTTTTCCTGATGGGCGAGCAGATATTACGAAACAATTAAAGGCATTAGGTCCAATTAGCTATGAAGAGAGATTGGTGGCAGGAGTTTTTACCTTAACGGCACTGGCCTGGATTAGTCGCTCCTTTTTTCTAAATTCTATTATGCCGGCGATTGATGACACAATTATTGGTTTAATAAGTGCTCTCATACTTTTTTTATTACCTACCAAGAATAAGGATAGGCGCCTGTTAAATTGGAAAGAGGCTGTCAAATTACCTTGGGGAATTTTATTATTATTTGGTGGAGGAATGGCATTAGCTTCAGGTTTTAAAGAGAGTGGCTTAGCTCTGTGGATCGGTTCTCAAATGACTTTACTGGACGGTATTTCACTTCTTTTATTAGTTTTTGTTTTGATAACTTCTGTTAATTTTCTTACAGAAATTACTTCTAATCTGGCAACAACAGCTATGTTATTACCTATTTTATATCCCATGGCAGAGGTCATTAATGTACATCCATTCGTTTTGATGGTTGCGGCAACCGTTGCTGCTTCGTGTGCTTTTATGTTACCTGTAGCGACCCCTCCAAACGCGGTTGTTTTTGGCTCAGGTTATTTGCGCATTCCTGATATGATGAAAACAGGGATATGGATGAACATATTATCTATTATTTTATTGACCCTTTTTGTTTATTTTCTATTGCCCTTTTTATGGGGCTTTGACCCTTTAGTATTTGAGTTTATAGCATCATTAGGGTAATTATCAAACTCTATAGCACGGAATCTCATTGGAAATTTGGCCTAATGAATATGGCTCTATTTGTTCTTACAATCATTTGTGAAATGATTGTAGATGTGTCACCACAAAATTTGTTTCCTATTAATTTTATAGTGTATGGATCATCCTACAATCTCTGCGCTAATCGCAGCTTATTTCGTAAAAAATAATTATTCTTTAAAAAAAATTAGTTAATCACTAGTTAGTAAACTAATTGCTATCTATAAAGACGAATAATGATAGGTCTACAAATAAAATGCTTTATTGTATGATGTATTCTTAAAATTATAAATCGATAACACTATTTTTTAGCTCTTTTCTTACTTTTTTCAAATCAGCAAAAGCATCATCAGCTGCACGGTGACCTACTGGCATCACTAACACCGACTTCAGACCTCGTTTATTTAACTCAAGAAGTTGGTCATATTGATCGGGATCAAACCCTTCCATTGGACAAGCGTCAATACGCTCAACTGCACATACCGTTAACAGATTACCCATAGTCAAATAAGCTTGTTTCATAGCCCATAACTCTATTTGATTCTGATTTAATTTTTCAAAATCGTTTATTAAAAATTGTTTGAATGGCTGTAAAACTCTGTCTGGAGTTTGTCTAATACCTTGCACACGATTAAAGTAAGAGGCAATATAGGCTTGATCAATCTGCTCTTCAATACAAAAAATTAAGACATGGGATGCCTGAGCTACTTGCTGCTGATTCATTGTATGTGGCACCAATTGGCATTGAAGTTCCTTGTTACTAAGTATCACTAATTTTACTGGTTGAAGACCATATGAAGTGGCAGTTAGATTAAATGCCTCTTTTAATGTTGCTATTTTTTCTTTAGACAGAAGCAGTGTTTCATCAAACTTTTTTGTAGCATAACGCCACTGTAATTGATCAATAACATCCATAATTAACTTTTTAATAGCGAAAGTACAACCGTTTAATTCTGTGTAAGGTCATTTTAATAAAATTTTAATACCTCTTATGAATTAAAGCATACCATGAATAGGGGTGTTTTCCACAAAAATGTTTCAAAAAATTAGATTTTAATTTGAATGAAATAAAAAAGGGTTCTATATTTGCAACCGCAATCGGAGAAATGGCAGAGTGGTCGAATGCGGCAGTCTTGAAAACTGTTGAGGGTCACACCTCCGGGGGTTCGAATCCCTCTTTCTCCGCGAAAAGAGTTACTCTTTTAATAAAAGCTCATAGACACAATGTTTGTGAGCTTTTTGTATTTATTAACGTATCATAAAAAATATACCCTAAACGAACTTAAATAACTTGCAATATGTTCTTTGACTATCACTTTTATTTATTCCGATTTTAAACCAAGAAAATTAAGATTGTTTTGATGTTGCTCTAATGTGACAATCATTTTAAACAATGCATGCGCCATCATCAATTGTTGTTATTATCGCAGACAATTCTTTGTTGTATGTTTTCCTGTAAGCTCCTTTGGTGTCCTCAATAAACTGATCAACATGAGTTGAATGAACTATATTAATCGTGCAACCACCAAATCCCCCACCCATCATTCGAGATCCCAAAACATAATCTAAACCTTTAGTAAGTTCCACTAAAAAATCAAGTTCCTCACAACTCACCTCATAGTGTTGTTGTAGACCGTAATGCGATTGATACAAACAATTTCCGAAATTTATAAAGTCAAAGTTTTTTAGGTGAGCTACTGCATTTATTGACCTTTTGTTTTCTTCAATGACATACAATGCCCGATGGTATATTTCGTCTGAAAGCACATGTTCAAATTCATTTAAAATTTCTAGAGGAACTTTTGATAAAAACTTATAGTTGGGGTATTTTTTCTTGATAATTGTCAGTGCAATGGAACATTCATCTCTTCTCCTATTGTATGCACTATTGGCTAAGTTGTGTGACACATTTGAATTTAATAACACGATGATGTAAGGTTTAAAATCAACTTCTATTAAATCGTACGCTAAGGTCTCACAATTTAAAAATAAAAGATGATTTTTTTTCCCTTTAATAACTGCAAATTGATCCATTATTCCACATTTGGCACCAATAAAGGTATGCTCAGTATCTCTTGATAGCTCAATGAGTTCTGTGTCAGTTAATCCAATTTTAAATAACTCATTAATCCCTTTTGCTAAACCACATTCCAATGCTGCTGATGAGCTTAAACCAGCTCCTAATGCTAAATCACTTTCTATGATGCAATCAAAACCTTTTAAGATATTTGGTTTAAGTACGTTAATATGAAATAACACCCCGAGAATAAAGTTATGCCATTGCGTATCGGTTTTGACTAAATTATTTAAATCAATTTTAAAATCATTCTTCAATAGGATAGATGTCACATGGCACATATGACTATTATTTTTCCTAAATTTTAATGTGATTTTTTGATTCATAGCGGCAGGAAGTACGTGACCACCATTATAGTCAAGATGTTCTCCAATAAAATTTATCCTACCGGGTGATTGAACAACTACCTCACTTACAAAAGAATTTACAGCTAACATTATTAATAATTTTTATGGTCTTTGTGTTTTGCTTAAGTCTCTAAATAATCAAATTAAAAACTAAAATATTAACCATAAATTTAATGATATTGTAATAATTCATATGTTCTTAGCGCTTGTTTTTCTTAAATTTTAATGATGTTAAAGGCACTCATGATGTTATGCTACAGCATTCAAATTATTTTTTCAGGTGAGGTATGGTATTTTTTAATGGTATTTTTTTTGTACTGCTCCAATTTTGATGTTAATCTTTTAAAAAAAGTTCCAAAAACATCTAATTCACGACAAAGAATACAGATGTCTATTAAACTTCAGCAACTACTTTCTATTTTTATATTGTCCCTTTCAAATTTGACTTATAAATGTTTTGTTGTCAGTACATAGCATAAATCCTCAAACAAAATTTTATGAAAACACTAAAATTAATCACCACTATCGTAATTTTAATATTTACATTCAGTTGTAATCAACTAGAGAAAACAAACAAAGAAAATTCAACTACAGGCCTTTATAAATTACAACAAACTATTTATCACGGTGGTGACATCATTACCATGGCTGGCGATATTCCAAATTACGTTGATGCCGTAGTTCAAAGGGAAGGCAAAATAGTATTTACAGGTTCCAAAGAAGAGGCAATAGCAAGATTTGGAGGTAAAGCCCTTGAGGTTAACTTGGAAGGTAAAACAATGGTTCCAGGGTTTATTGATGGCCATGGCCACGTGTTCAATGTAGGGTTGCAAGCTTTATCTGCAAATATGTTACCAGCACCAGACGGCGAAGGTAATACTGTCAGTGATTTACAACGACTTTTGAGAGATTGGATATTAAAAAATAAGGATTTTATTGAAAAAACAGGTTGGGTAATTGGTTTTGGTTATGATGATTCACAATTAGACAGATATCCTACAAAAGAAGATTTAGATGCTGTAACAACAGACTACCCTGTTATAATCATTCATCAATCAGGACATCTAAATGTTTTAAATTCTAAAGGCCTAGAGATTGCAGGATACACCGCTGAAACAAAAGATCCAAAAGGAGGTAAAATTAGAAGAGTACCTGGCTCTCAGGAACCAAATGGAATCTTAGAGGAAATTGCACATTTTACAGTATTAATTAGAGATTTTTTACCTCAAGTAACGACAGAGTTACAAGACAACATGTTATTGAAAGGACAAAACTTATATGCTTCATTTGGCTATACAACTGCCCAAGAAGGAAGGACGACACCTGATGGCACGGCTGCGCTAGAGAGAGCGTCAGAAAGTGATGCTCTGATTTTAGACGTCGTGTCATATCCTGATATTTTAAGTAATAGAAAAGCAGCAACCTCTAAGTACCATGGAAACAACTATTATAATGGCTATAGAATTGGTGGAGTAAAGTTAAATTTAGATGGTTCTCCTCAAGGAAAAACAGCTTGGCTAACACATGCTTATCACGTTCCTCCTGATGGTGAGAATAAAGACTATCACGGATACTCAAGCATGAGTGATGAAGATGCTTACAAACATGTTGCTGACGCCTACCAAAACAATTGGCAACTCATGTCGCATTGTAATGGTGATGCCGCGATAGATCAATATGTTAAGGCCATATCAAAAGCTAACAAAGAATTTGGTAATGACGATAGAAGAATCGTAATTATTCATGCACAAACTGCTAGAGAAGATCAAGTAAAAAGCTTTGTAGAGCAAGATATCTTTCCTTCATTTTTCCCGATGCATACTTTTTATTGGGGAGACTGGCATGTAAACTCTGTTTTGGGAAAAGATAGAGCTTATAAAATATCACCCACAAACACAGCCCTAAAACTAGGCCTAAAATTCACTTCTCATCACGACGCACCAGTAGCATTACCGAGTTCAATTCGAGTTCTATCTGCGACTGTCACACGTCGCTCCAGGAGTGGAGATGTTATTGGCCCAGATGAACGGGTATCTGCCTATGTCGGATTAAAAACATTAACAGATTGGGCTGCTTATCAGCATTTTGAAGAAGATAGCAAAGGAACTATAGAAGTCGGAAAGGTTGCAGATTTTGTGGTTTTAGATAAAAATCCCTTAAAAATAGATCCTTTAGAGATTGAAAATTTAAATATTATTCATACTTATAAAAATGGTCAAGTAATTTTTGATAAAAATAATATTGACAATATCCAGTAATTAAAATTATCATGTTAAAAAAAATTCAAATTTATAGCCTGTTAATTACAATTAGTTTCTGTTTTACACAATGTCGAAACAATACAGTCTCTAAAAGTAAAAACAAGAAATTTGAGGAAAACTTTGGACAAAAAAAACAAAATCTTGTTGGAAACTGGGTTTCAATGGAGAAAAATGAAACCATTGAAAATTTAGCAAAATTAGTAGTCAAAGAAAATAATATTCCCCATCCAATTCGTACCATCGTGAACATAGAAAAACAATTGGTTAGCGGGATGAATTACAGATTTGTTATAATTTTAGATAATGGAGAGCACTGGACAACACAAATTTATGTAAATACGAAAAATGAAAAACAAATAACAACATTTACACCTATAAAACCTCTCATTAATCAATAGTAACGCAAACTTTTTATAGAACAAAGAAATCATTTTACAGTTACTAAAACAATAAACCAAAAAATATGAAACTATTTAGATACTACTTTATTTTATCGATGTGTTTAATCGTAGTTCAACTGTCGGCACAAAAAACGGAGGACGCCTCAGTAGATGCCTCAAAACCCACAAACTTATACACGCAAATTAATAGTGCTTTTGAATACCAATCACTCAAAAATGGGACACATTTATTTGGAACACGTATTAACATACAATACGCGTTTAATCCTGATAATTTATTACTTGTGGAAGTTCCTTTACTTTATAATGACAACTCTAAATCCTTTGGGATATCAGATACTCGGGTTAGATATTTTCATGTGGTGAAAAGAAATATAACATCTCGATTTATTGCGATTGCTCCATTTGCTGATGTAACAATTCCTTCAGGATCTTTCACCAAAGGGCTAGGTAGCGATGTTTGGTCAGTCACCGCAGGTTTGGTTGCAGGATACTTGGTTTCTCCAAAAATATCAATGTTTCCAGGAATTGGTTATGTCCATATTACAGATCCAAACAAGTACGCTGGCAGTTCGCAAAATGGTTTAAATATTCAGACAAACATGAGTGTTAGTTTTTCTAAACGAGCCTTTCTTTTCATCAATCCAATTGTAACCTTTCTTTCAAAAACCATTTGGACTGGTGAATTAAATTTTAATTACATGATTACACCAAATAAATTAAAAATTAACTTCGGTTATTTCCCAAATTTCACCAATGATATCAGTACCTTTAGAATTGGAACAACACTCTTTCTATGACAGCAACCTCTCTTCAACAAAAAGTACAAAAAATACTTATAAAATTCCTCGTAATTAGTATCGCCGTACTAGCTCTTTTCCTATGGGCATGTTCTTGGACTTACTCTGAAGGCACACGTTCTGGAAATCTTATTAAGGTTTCAAAAAAAGGAGTTGTTTTCAAAACCTATGAGGGAGAACTTAATCTAGGCGGTGTGCGCATGACTGAAGGACTAGAAGGCAATATTTGGTCATTTACAATCCTAAATGAAGACCTTATTAATAGTCTAAAGGATTTTGAAGGGAAACGCGTAAAACTCTATTACAAAGAAAGATATCGCACCATGCCTTGGCTTGGAGACACAAACTACATCATGACTAGTGTTGAAGAATTCAAACCTTAATAAATGGTTATTTAATCTGTCTCTTTTTAAAATTACTTTGATCTTAATATAAGTAGTGGAATAGAGATCTGTTGCGTTAAATTTTCTGAAACATTACCAAGTAACAAACGGTTAAAAAACGAACGTTTTTTTTGAGTAATTGCTAAAAAGTCAACTTTATTTAATGTACAGAATTCATGAATAGACTCTAAAAATCTTGAATCTTGTAATTCAAAAAAATTAGTAGACGTTTCATTAGTGAGATGTCCTTTTAGTGAATCTCTGTTTTTCTTTTGTATAAACGAAAGTTTGTCTTTTTTAGAAATGTGCAGTAACTGAAGGCTAGAATCATGAGTCTTCAAAATACTGGTTAGCGGCTTAAATTCATTCTCTATAATTGCTGTTGAATAATCCGTTAAATAGACTGATTTTTTGAACTCTTGAAAATGATAATTATTAGGAATTACCATCATCGGGCATACACCGCGACGAATTAACTTTATCGTATTACTCCCAAAAATAACTTGATTTAGGCCTGACACTCCTTTTGTTCCCAAAACGACTAAATCAATTTTATTCAACGTGCATAACTGATTTGTGGCATCTATAAAATTATCAAAATCTACAATGGATATAAACTTATGATTTAGATTTAAATACTTTGATTTTAGTGTTATTATTAAATTGTCTATGGACTTTTTAGAGGTTTGAATTAGGGATTGATAAAGATTCATCGAAGGGGTAGCTGTCATCAAATCGTCAGAAATAAACGATGTAGCTTTCTGCACATTCAAAATAAAAAAAGTACACTTGCTATTGGCAAAAATTTGCATCGCCCCATCAATTGCATTTAAAGAATTATTGGAAAAATCTGTCGGTAGTAATATTCCTTTCATATGACGAATTATTCCTCTAAATTACCTCAAAACATCATAAGAATTTATGATATAAGTCACTTAAAAGATTATGCTAGTAAAATAAAATCTTTAAACGTATTTTTGCCTTAAACATAGAAGCATTCTAAAGATTGTTGAAATAAAAAGTGTATGAATCGATTCATTATAATAGTATTAGGTCTTATCAGTTTTGTTATAAGTGGTCAAAATAATACCATTGCCCCTGGTGAAAAATTAACATTTACAGCCTCCTATAACATGTCTGGATTATTGACCGATTTTGCGCAAATCACTATGGAGACAACTACATTTAAAACCTCTAAATCTGAATTTTTACGTCTGCGATGTAAAGCACAAACCTATGAGAAATGGAATCAATTTTTTGCGATCAACGATACTTATGAAACTTTTGTTAATCCAACTAATTTAGAGCCTTACATACATAAAAGACAGATTAATGAAGGTGGTTATTTCAAAAAAATGCAGTACAACTTTGACAGTAAATCTCAATCTGTTAAAAGTATCAAAACTAAACGTAGAAAAGACGGAACTTTCTGGGATGAAAAAAACACCTTTCGAGTAAGTGAGCAAACAAAGGACATCATAACCACCCTCTATGCACTACGAAATTCAGACATTCATAAAGCTAAAATTGGAACTAAGGATCGCATAACCGTTTTGTTTGACAACAAAGAAACAGAAATTACGATAGCTTTAATCGCTATTGAAACAATAAACACAAAACTTGGTATGATCAAATGTTATAAAGTGGGTGTTTCGTTGCAAAACTCTGAAATTCTAAATAACGATAACGATAATGTTATCTGGTTAACAGCCGACAAAAATAAAGTGCCAGTATATGTGAAGTTTAAAGTGCCTGTAGGAAATGGGGAACTCAAAATTCAACATGCAACTGGTTTAAAATTCTAATCTATGAGATTTATATTATTATTCGCATCGTGCTTGTTAGCTTTTATTAGCATAGTCCTATCGGTCCTTCCTTTTGGTTTAATTGCTTTCATCCCAATTGCCATCGGATTAACACTTAGTTGGGTTTGTTACAAAAAAACCTTGAGTGATGGTAAAAAACTAATTTTTATTCAGCTCATTATTGCTGTTTTTGTGTGCTCTAGTTGTTTAACGCTCTACAATACGTTTAGGCCTAATACAATTGTCAACGCTGATGAAGCATCAGAAATAGAAAAACAAAATGATATAGAGACTTTAGAAGAATTAGAAAATCTTGAGATTGAAAATTAATGAAATTTTCACGTTATTTATGAACTATCTAAAAACAGTTTGATGAAGTTTTACATCGTTGCATCTATTTTATCTTTTATTGGCTCCTGCGCAACGTTGAGTCATAAAGAAAAGATTGAGAATATTAAAAATAGTATTATTATTAACCAACCGAGTCAAATCGTCTCTTACGCAAATACTATTACGGCTAGAGAACTCAATAACCATCTTTACCAATTTGCATCAACAGATTTTGAAGGAAGAAATGTTGGTAATTCCGGACACAAAAAAGCTTCAAATTATCTCCGTGATTATTATATCTCACAAAACATCCCGTCACCAATTAATGATAGTATTTATTATCAAGCTATTCCTTCTTTCAAATACGATGGTAAGAAATTTGACTCCTCGAATAACGTCGTAGCTTTTATTGAAGGAAGTGAGAAAGCTGAAGAAATAATAATTATATCGGCTCATATGGATCATATCGGTATTGATGACTCCGGAGATGTTTTTCAAGGAGCGGATGATAATGCTTCTGGAACCGCTGCTCTACTTGAGATAGCTCAAGCTTTTCAAAAAGCAAAAAATGATGGTTTTGGCCCCAAACGCTCACTTCTTTTTATACATTTTACTGCAGAAGAAAAAAATCTTCGTGGTTCTGAATTCTATGTAAATAATCCTATTTTCCCACTCGAGAAGACAGTGTCTAATTTGAACGCAGATATGATTGGTCGTATTGATAATAGACACGAATTTGATCCAAATTATATTTATCTCATTGGTTCTGATAGATTGAGCAGAGAATTACATTGGATATCAGAAGCCGTTAATTCAAAATTTATCAATTTAAATTTAGACTATAAATACAACGATGAATCAGACAGTAATCGCTATTATTATCGCTCAGATCATTATAATTTTGCAAAAAATGGTATTCCAATTATTTTTTATTTTAATGGAAAACATGATGATTATCATAAAACAACAGATACCCCTGATAAAATCATTTACACTTTATTAGAAAAAAGAACCAAGTTAATCTTCGTAACTGCTTGGCAGCTGGCTAATCAGAAAAATCGATTAATAATTGATAATTAATTGAAATTATAAAAGTTTGTTAAAAGGTTGAACATAAGAAGAAAGAACTCTTGCTTTTTGTAATATCGTAATTTAAAAATAATACCCATGAAAAATATATTTATTCTTGTTTCTACATTGTTCTGTCTTAGTTGTGGAACTCCGAAAGAGTCCTCTACAGTAAAAGAAGCCAAAACAACTCCAATTGATATTATAGAGTTTGGTTCTACTATCACCCAAGACGAATTAAAGGACATGCTCTATGTTTATGCTTCAGATGCTTTTGAAGGAAGAGAAACTGGAGAACCTGGTCATGAAAAAGCAGTCAATTACATCAAAGATTTTTACAGTTCAAAATCAATTGCGCCATTGCAGTCTAGTGGTGATTATTTTCAAGAAGTTACATTTCAACAGCTATTCGTGCCTAAGGTTAGTACTACTATTAATGGAACTACACTAAAGACATTTGATGACATTATTTCTTTATCTCCTGCAATGTCTGCAAGTATGTCAAGTGATGAGTTGTTTTATGTTGGATATGGCATTGATGACCCAAATTATAGTGATTTTAATAATATTAATGTCAAAGGTAAAATTCTCATTGCCAAAGCTGGAGAACCACAAAGTGATGACGGTGTATTTTTAGTCTCCGGAACAAAAGAAAAATCTAAATGGTCAAACGGACGACAAGGTCGAAGATCAAAGCAGGATGCAGCTAAACGTATGGGAGCAAAAGCACTTTTATTTGTGGATAATGCTGCCTTCAAATATTATTCATACGCCTACAGACAACGTTCAGAAAATAACGCATCTATAGGCCTATCCCTTGGTGATGGCAGCACAGTAAAGGATGATATGCCCTTCATGTTACTATCGGAATCGGTGCTATCGTTCATTGATTCAAATTTAATGCAGTCAAATATCCCACAGTCTATCAAAGCTGACATTTCCTTAAATCAAAAAAATAAAAGTACCGCTATAGTTTCAAATAATGTAGCTAGTATTATAAGAGGCTCAGAGTTTCCTAACGAATACATTATCATAAGTGCACATTCAGATCATGTCGGTGTCAATGGTGATGGAGAAGTTTATAATGGCGCTGACGATGATGGTTCTGGATCTGTTGCTATTTTAGAAATAGCCGAAGCCTTCAAAATTGCGGAGTCTCGAGGTTTAGCGCCTCGCCGATCCATTATTTTCTTGCATGTTACAGGAGAGGAGAAAGGTCTCCTTGGATCACAATATTACACAGATATTGAACCATTAGTCCCACTAGCCAACACCGTTGCCAATTTAAATATTGATATGATTGGTAGAATCGATCCAAAAAGAGAAGGTAAAAGAAATTACTTATATCTAATAGGAAGCGATAAGTTGAGTTCAGAATTACATACTATATCTGAAACTGTCAATCAAAAGTATTCTAATATTGAATTTGATTATACGTTTAATGATGATAATGACCCAAATCGCTTTTACTACCGTTCGGATCATTACAATTTTGCAAAAAACAATGTCCCCATTATTTTTTATTTCAATGGTACTCATGAAGACTATCATCAAATTGGTGATACACCAGATAAAATAGAATATGATTTATTAGAGAACAGATCACGCTTAATATTCTACACTGCTTGGGAATTAGCAAATCGGGATGAGCGCATTAAGGTTGATAAAACAAGTAAATAAGTATTAATTCAACAAACTAACCAGTACTAATCAAAAAAGCTTCTCTTAGAATAGAGAAGCTTTTTTTTGGGTGGAAGATGGGATTCGAACCCACGACCCTCGGTACCACAAACCGATGCTCTAACCAACTGAGCTACAACCACCATTTTATTGCTCAAAATGCGATTGCAAATGTAATTTATTTCGATTTTTAAACAAAGATTTTTTGTAAATAATTATTTTAAATCATCAAAAGAAGCAATCGCAATATGTCGTTCTGTTGTAAAGCCTTCTGCGTAATCAACATGAATGAGTCTTCCCAAATCACGAGCTCTATAGGCGACACTATCCTTAAAATTCTTATTAGATATTGGGGTTTTAGGCTCATTACTTTGAGGGTCAAAAAATTGAGTTTTATATGCTTCAATCGCCTTCATCTTTTGACTCATAAAACCAGTTACATCTAAAACAAAATCAGGTTCTATGTGTTGCCATTGTATGTAATGAAAAACATGTTTTGGTCGCCATGGTTTTTGCCATGTTTTTTCACTTTCTGATCGTGTTTTTACTTTTATTAAACCACTTAGGAAACAAGCATTACTCACTAATTTACTCCCTTTTCCATGATCAATATGCCGATCTTTAATCGCATTACATAATACAATATCAGGTTGATATTTTCTAATCTTTGTTATCAGTGCTAATTGATGCTCCTTGTCATTTATGAAAAACCCATCTGCAAACTGCATATTTTCGCGGATAGTAACCCCTAAAATATTCGCAGCATCGGCAGCCTCTAAATCTCGAGTCTCAGCCGTGCCGCGTGTTCCTAACTCTCCTCTTGTTAAATCTATAATACCTATCTTCTTTCCTCGTGATATTTCTTTGGCTATGCTGGCGCCACATCCTAATTCAACATCATCTGGGTGCGCCCCTATCGCTAATATATCTAGTTTCATACAATAAAATTTAAATCTTAAAAAACACTAAATAAGGTTATGGTTCATACGGTTAATCGCTATTTATATTTCTAAATACACACACCTTATCCAATTGTCTTGTGCAATGCATTGTTTATATCAATTAATAAATCATCACTATTTTCCATTCCTACAGAAAAACGAATTAATCCATCACTAATACCTTGATCAGCACGTTCCTCCGGAGACAATAATGCATGTGATGTAAGAGATGGCAAAAGCATGGTGCTTTCAATTCCTGCTAAGCTCATTGACGGTTTGATAAGTTTTAAAGCTTTTAAAAATTGCTCTGAATCAATACCATCAATAAATTTAAACGACAACATTGCTCCAAACCCATTCATTTGTTTTTTCGCCAATTCATAATTTGGATGTGATTTTAGACCCGGGTAATAAACAGTATCAACGTACTTGTTCTTTTGAAGTTTTTTCGCCAACTTTTTGGCGTTTTTTTGCTGTGCCTTTACACGCACACTTAAGGTTTTCATGCTACGTTCTAGCATCCAAACCATAAAATCACTGAGGTTTCCTCCAAGATTTTTTCCTAAATTCCACACCGTATCAATGTGTTCTTGTTTCGCAGCTAAAGCTCCAGCACTTATATCACTATGTCCACCAAAATATTTTGTGGCACTATGTAAAACAATATCAATACCAAAATCAATAGGTCTCTGAATAATTGGGGTTGCAAAAGTATTGTCAATTACTGATAGGATATTATGAGACTTTGCAAGATTTGCAATTGCCGCAATATCTACTATTTTCAATAATGGATTTGAAGGTGTCTCTATGTAAATAAGTTTTGTGTTTTGCTGAATACAACATTCAAAATCATTTACACAAAGCCCTGATGTAAAGGTATATTTAATACCGTAACGATTAAACTGCTCCTCAACAAGATTACGTGTTCCGCCGTAAATGTCTTTTTGAAGTACAATATGGTCACCTGACCCTAAAAATGCTAACAGTGTTGTACTAATAGCCGCCATTCCTGAACTAAAAATCATAGCACCTTCAGAATGTTCTAATTGAGCAATTTTTTTGGATAAAAATTCTTGATTTGGTGTATTAAAATACCGTGGATAACGCTTTACATCGACTTCCATAAACTCATACGATGAGGCCATATAAATGGGTGAAATCGCTCCTCTAAATTGCTTGTCTGGTGTTTCTCCTGTGTGAACACAAATCGTTTTTTGACCCGAGTTTTTGTGTGATGCCATAGTACTTCATTTAAAGATACCTTAAATATAAAAAAAAGCAATACATTGTTCTCCAAATGAGACAAGAAAAACATTCCCATTACATTTTACACAAGCCTTTTCGCTATCTCAGTCAATTTATAAATAATCAGAGTAAACGAAAAAATAAAAAACTACTTGGGGACCTTTATGAATTTGCCCAAGGAACCATGGCTATTGGACGATTAGATGAAACCTCTGAAGGACTGTTGTTATTGACCACTAATGGTAAATTGAGTGCCTACGTTTCAAGTCAGAAAATAGAAAAAGAATATTATGTGCAAGTAGACGGTTTGATTAACGAACAAGCAATTGAAAAATTACGGTTAGGTGTTACTATTTCAATACATGGTCACATGTATACAACTAAAAAATGTCGCGTTAATTTATTAAAGAATTTAGAGACATTCCCCTTTGAAAAACGGTTTGTGAGAGCTGACCGTCATGGCCCAACTTCTTGGATTTCAATTACTCTGAAAGAAGGGAAATTCAGACAAATTAGAAAAATGACCGCCGCGGTTAATTTTCCAACCTTAAGATTAGTAAGGGTTAGGATTGGGTCTACAATATTGACGCTAGGTGCAGGAGAAGTAATACAAGTTAACCAGTTTGCATTAGAGTAACTAAAGTAAAGTATCGTATTTAACATATTGCTACGACATCACTAAACGCTAAAAGCTGTCAAAAATATAATGAAACTATAGATATTACATCGTGTTTTATTTATCTTCACAAAAAAAATGTTAAGAGCAGTGATTTTTGATATGGATGGGGTGATTGTAGACACAGAGCCCCTACACCGAAAAGCATATCAATTAATGTTTGATGTGGTTGACATACACGTTACAAAGAAACTTTATGAGTCATTTACAGGTCAATCAACCATAAATATTTGTAAAGCTTTAGTAACAAAATTTAATCTATCGGATACTCCTGAAAATTTAGTTGCTATAAAACGACAGTTTTTTCAAGAACTTTTTGAAACAGACAAAGATTTGCAACTCATTGATGGCGTATTGGATTGTATTAATAATTATGTCAATAATGGCCTATTATTAGTCCTAGCATCCTCTGCATCAATGGATACAATTGATAATGTCTTTAAGCGTTTTCATCTGGAATCATTTTTTCGTACAAAATTATCAGGGGCAGACCTAACAGCATCAAAACCACATCCAGAAATTTTTATTAAAGCAGCACAATCTATATCATGTGATATCAATGAATGCATTGTTATTGAAGATTCGACCAATGGCATCAAAGCAGCAAAAGCTGCTAATATTTACTGTATAGGATTTAAAAGTCCAAACTCTAAAAACCAAAATTATCACTTAGCAGACCTCGTTATTGATGATTTTAAAGATGTTACGTATGATAATATCATCACACTCATATAATCCTATTATCCATTTGGCGAACAGAGATAGAAAGATGCCCTCTTTACCTATATAATCTTGGATTATAATAATAGTACAAGGTCTAAATTGTATGTTTTGACAGCCTTTTTATTATCCGCAAGGAACCCCAAACAAGGATTTAATCAAACAATAATTTCAATCTGTAAAGAAGTATAATAAAATTTATTGAGTGCTATAATCTAACTTTCTAATCTTTAGACAATCCCTTTTAGATCATTCGTTAAGGGATTTAATGGTTTATTTAACATAAAAAAACCTTGAAATGTATCAATTTAAACTGATTACGCTAACAACCTTCCCTACGTTATTATCACATCCAACAAAAAGTAACAAAATGAAAACAAAAAATAATACTATTTTTTATCAATAGCATCGTATGCTCTTATTATTACAATTGCCCAGATCGTAACACAAACGGCAATAAAAATCGAAAAATAAAGTACGATATCATTTGCTTCCATTGTCCACGAGTTTAAATAAGATTATTAACCCTAGAAGCATTGGCGCCCAAAGTCCTATGAAGATACCGTGCAATTTATTTCCTGACAGAAATAAAGATTCGGAAACTATGATAATCAACGCACATACAAATAACATGACGAGATATGGAACACCTAATTTTTTCAGAAATTTCATATTGACTATTTAAGACTGTAATATAATAAATTTACCCTTTAATAAACAATAAAAAAATTAAGAATTTTTAAAGTATTTGACGTAATTACGATGAGAGAAAATCCCCAATATAGCAATGACAAGTACTGATCCCAAAATAAAATAAACACTTACCTCTTGATCGTCTTTTGCATAACTATGTAATCCTGCTAAATAAAAGTTGACACCAAAGTACGTCATGAGAATACTTGCGAAAGCATAAATAGAAAGTAAATTAAATAAAAAACGACCTCGTAATCCGGGCACCAATCGTATATGTAAAACAAACGCATATACCATAATGCTTATCAAAGCCCATGTCTCTTTAGGATCCCAGCCCCAATAACGTCCCCAACTTTCATTAGCCCACATACCTCCAAGAAAATTTCCAATTGTTAACATTACAAGACCAACAGTCATTGCCATTTCATTCACCAAGGTGAGTTCTTTTATGTTCAGCCACATCTTCTTTTTATTTCGTTTGTTGGTCAATACCATTAGTAACAGACTAACAACGCCTAAAATCATAGCCAAAGTGAAGGGACCATAGCTTCCAACAATGACTGCTACATGAATCATTAGCCAATAACTATCGAGAACAGGTTGCAAATTTGCAATAGCAGGGTCCATCCAATTCCAATGCGCAATCATTAAAATCATGGATGTAACAAAAGCAGTAGCTGCAAACGTAATATCACTTTTTTTACCAAATAACAAACCAAATAACATGGTTGCCCAGGCAACATAAATCATAGACTCATAGGCATCACTCCATGGAGCATGACCGGAAATATACCATCGAGCGACTAAGCCCATCGTATGCAAAATAAATAAACCTAATATCACATACTTAAAAAATTTAATTGATGAATCAATTAATCGACTTTTATCTTTAAAGATTTGAATGATTAACAACACAAACATTAATGTCCCTGCGTACATGTACCAACTGAATAATTTTTTGAAAACATCGTATTTATTGTACAAAATTTCAGCTTCAATTTTATCATCAGATAACATCACTGCAGCTCCAACTTTCTGTTGTGATTTTTTTATCGCATCAAGCAACTTATCACTTTCGGTAAAATCTCCTGATTGCTTTCCTTGATTGAGCATGTAGAGATAGGCTTTAAAACCAGTATTAATAAAATTTCCATACAAAGAATCTTTTACTGGATAAGCTCCCTCTCTATATGCGTACGGAGTTATCCATTTGTTATTGATCTCATCAGGAATAGGAAAAATATTAATGGCCTCTCCGTTGACTGCACGATATATCAAATTAACGCGTTGATCTGCTTCTTTGAATTCTTTTTGATAAGAATTTGGTACCTGAGCTTTATAAGCCTCTTCAAGGTAAGGAGCTAATTTATAATCTCCTCGCGGTGTTAAGAAGTCAGCCAAGCTTGCATATTTCTGGTCTTTGGAAATTCCAATGATTGAACGTATGGAATCCGCTTTTTTTGGTTTCAAATAAATCACGGGAACATTATACCACAAAAAGGGACTTTCATGAACTGAAAGAAACACTTGATTCGCATTAAGTGATTCATAAGTATCTCGTTTACTTAACTTTCGTAAAAATTCTGAAGCATAGGTATTGATAGGTTTCATTCGACCATCAAGATCTTGAATTACCAATTTTCCAAATTTGTTGGCTTCTGCTTTTGGTGCAACATTTAAAGTTAAAATAGAATCTATTTGATATTTTGTAGGTTTACTGTGATCGTGACCATCACCCTCTTCATGTATCACCTGTGCCACAGTTGTCATTGACAATGATAATGCGATTAATGTAAACAACTTTGCCTTTTGAAATTTAATCTTTCTTAATTTATTTCTTAAGTCATCAAACCGCGTGCGCTTTGCGAATAGAATTGCCATCATCCCAAAGTAAAGTAAAAAATATCCGAGATACGTCAAATTTGTTCCTAAACTATCATGATTTACAGATAAAATAGTTCCAAGTTCATCGGGATCAAAAGATGCCTGAAAAAATCTGTACCCTTCATGATCAAGAATATTATTCATGAAAATTCGGTAGTCAAAGCTTCCATTCTTATCATCAATAAGAGTTACCTCACTTGCAAAGGATGAATAGCTATTTTCAGTACCTGGATATCGCTCTGCAATAAAATCATTTAACTTAATACTAAAAGGTAATTCAAGGACTTTTGAACCATACTTAAATGCAAAGTCTAAACCGCCAACTGTCTCTTGCTTAAAGGCGTTATTCATTCCCTTACCTCCTAATAATTTAATAATTTTTGTTTCCTCGTTAGCTGTTACTTTGAGTGCAATCCCATCCTCATCACCTTTAAGTAATTCTGATTTTTTTACAACATCAAATTTACCTTTAATTACAGGTTTTGGAAACACTAACGCTTGATTTCCAATAATGTACCTTGAACGCAACATCAAAGGTTGAATGCTATCTACCGACACCTTTCCTTGTTCCCCCGTGGCCATCGTCAAATACTCTCCTTTAAAAGGAGACTGAATTGTCAAAGTAGAATCTGTAAACCGAATATTGACAGCACCATCTGTTGGCTTGTTTAATGTAAATAAAACATTATGAATGCTTTGAACTTGACCTTCTTTTAAAAAATGGTTGTGCGGAACTCCTGCTCCTGCTTCCACCAGTTTGAGATACCTCTCTCCTGATTCGTCAGGTACAATGTCTTCCTCTGCTCCTGATATAAAATCGATTAATTCAACTTTTATATCTTGACCGTTGTAGTCTGTTTCATAACTATATGAGTTATTCAATCTTTTGGAAAAATCTACCTCATCATTTCTTACCAAACGCTGCACTTGATTATTAACCATATAATCACCATCAATGTAGGTGGTCACATAAGTTTTTTGTGACAAAAATGTTTGCTCTGTTGCACCCTCTCTTATGGCCATCATTCCTTCAAAACCGATGTAACGTGTTACAAAAGCCCCCAACAAAATGAAAATAAAAGCAAGATGCATGGTTAATGTGGCCCATTTTTCTTTTCGCAACAATTTATATCGAAAAATATTTCCCGTAAAATTTAAGACAAACATGACCATAATAGCTTCAAACCACCAAGCATTGTAAATTAGAGCTCTCGAATAAGGGGTTGGTGAGGTCTCTTGTCCTGCATCTATAAATGTACCAACAGCCATTGCAAACGCATACACTATAAATAAGGTGGCTGTTAGTCTTGTTGAAAAAAGAATATTGAGGAGTTTTTTAAGCATCGTAACAAGCAACTTTTAAAGTCGTGCAAATTTAATGCTTTTTGTTCAAAAATTTATTTTAAAAACCATCTTTTAACAGTAAATTCATAAACTCTAAAATCACACTTCTTTATCACACTCATTTTATTGGACAATCTCGATAAAGAACTTGGCGAAGTTTTTAATTTATTGTTTACTTGCTTACTTTAGCAATATGATTTCAGTGACTCTAATTGGTGCCGGTAACGTGGCTCAACATTTATTCAAGGCATTTTCAATTTCTCAAAAGGTTCTTATTCACCAATGGTTTAATAGAGATTTAAAACGTATTGAATGTTATAAAAATGACGTACAAATTACTAATAATTTATCCGAGTTAAACGATGCAGATATTTTTATCATTTCTGTGAGTGATGATGCAATTGTTGACATATCGAAAAAACTATTATTTTCTGATAAATTAACCCTTCATACGTCCGGCAGTATCAATATGCACCATTTGGACAAAAAAAATCATCGTGGAGTTTTTTATCCTTTACAAACATTCACAGAAAACTCAAAACTAGACTTTAAAGATGTTCCTGTTTGTATTGAAGTTGAACGAAAATCTGATTATAACATTGTCAAAACATTAGCTTTGGAATTGGGTGGCCAAACTTTGAGAATTAACTCTGATCAGCGTGCTGCTTTACATCTTGCTGCTGTTTTTGTCAATAATTTCACAAATCAATTATTTCGAGTGGCTCATGAAATTACAGAAGCCCAAGGAGTAGATTTTGACATTTTAAAGCCTCTAATATCTGAAACAGCAAAAAAAATACAATACCTTTCTCCCTACATGGCTCAAACAGGGCCGGCATTGAGAGGAGATGAAACAACGATTAAAAAACATTTAGAATTATTAGACGAAAATATGCATAAGTCAATTTACGAGTTATTAACCAAAGCAATAAAAAAAACACATGGAGTCTAAAAGTTATAAACAATTATTGAGCACCATAACAACCTTTATCCTCGATATCGATGGCGTTCTTACAGATGGTACCGTACATGTTACCTCTTCTGGAGAACTACTGAGAACAATGAACGTTAAGGATGGTTATGCCTTAAAAACAGCAATCAAGTTAGGTTATCACATATGCATCATTTCTGGTGGTAAAAATGAAGGTGTCAAAATACGTTTACAAGGCCTAGGAATACAGCATATTTATCTCGGAGTTCGTGATAAAGTAAAATGCTTAGAAACATTTACAAATGCTCATGCTATTGCCACTAAAAATATTGTTTATATGGGAGACGATATTCCTGATTTACAGGTGATACAAAAGGTTGGTTTACCATGTTGTCCTCAAGACGCTATTCCGGAAATTAAAGCTGTTTGCAATTACATTTCTCATAAAAATGGAGGTCAGGGAGCAGTAAGAGATATCCTTGAACAGGTTATGAAAGTTCAAGGTAAGTGGGCAAAAAATTTTGATGCGAATTATGATTAGTTTTTTTAAACTAATTCGTTGGAAAAATTTATTTCTAATAGCCCTTTCTCAAATTTTAGTTAAATACGCACTGATAGAGCCTTTTGGTGTTGTAAATTTTACATTAAACACATTTTCTTTCTGTCTACTCGTTACCGCCACGCTACTTATAGCAGCAGCAGGATATATTATAAATGATATTTTTGATATTGAAACTGATACCATCAATAAACCAACAAAAGTCATTGTTGGAAGAAAAATTTCGGAAAAATTAGCTTTCAGTGCATATGTAACCTTTACTTCCATCGGAGTAATTTTGGGGTTTTACGTATCAAATCTTATAAATCAAAATACACTATCGTCAATATTTGTGATTATTTCTGCTCTTTTGTATTTGTATGCTGTTCAACTTAAAAGAACCATTCTTGTTGGAAATATCATTATCTCAATTCTAGTAGCATCCAGTGTGCTAATTGTAGGAGTATTTGATTTATTCCCAGCAATAACCGTGAAAAACCAAGTGACTCAATCAACATTTTTTTTTATAATCATTGATTACGCTTTATTTGCATTTCTCATAAACTTATTGCGAGAAATCATCAAAGATATTCAAGATATTAATGGTGATCATAAGGCAAATATGATCACCTTACCAATTGCCATAGGTATTGACCGCACGCTCAAGATTGTTTTTTTTATTTCGTGTCTTCCCATAATGGCAGTTATTTATTACATCGTCATTTACTTATATAACTACAATCTAGCTGTTGGTTATTTTTTACTATTTTTACTAGGACCCCTACTCTATTTTTCTTTAAAGCTATTAAAACCAGTGTCAAATAAAGACCTTGTTTCGTTATCTTCGTTACTCAAAATAATCATGTTTTTTGGTGTTTTATCCCTATTATTGTATCCATTTATCATCAAACCATAATGCTCAAAGAACAATTAGCGAACTACACGATTATTTTAGCATCTTCTTCGCCAAGAAGACAAGAGTTATTAACATCATTAAATATTGATTTTGAAGTTCGATTAAAACCTGTAAAAGAGAACTTTCCCGATTATTTATGTCATCACGAAATAAGTGATTTTTTAGCAGTTTTAAAATCGAGGCCTTTTATTAACGACTTAAAGTCAAAGGAAATTTTAATTACGAGCGATACCATTGTTTGGCACAACAACAAAGCATTAGGTAAACCTACAACTCAACAAGAAGCTATCGACATGCTTAAGTCATTAAGTCATCAAACACATGAAGTCATTACCTCTGTATGTTTCACAACATACAATACACAAAAAACCATTAATAGTGTTACCAAAGTAAAGTTTAAGGAGTTATCTGATGACGAAATTTGGTATTATGTTACGAAGTACAACCCTATGGATAAGGCAGGTGCTTATGGCATTCAAGACTGGATAGGTCAAATTGGTATTGTAAAAATTGAAGGTTCATATTTTAATGTTATGGGATTACCCATTGATCTTGTTTACAAGAATTTACTAGATCTTACCTCCTTAAAAAAAAACCTAAATAAAATGATGTAAATACCTTTCTTTCCTATATTTGAGCAAGAACAAATTCTCATTTAATGTTACGAACTATACTAGCTCTGTTTTTTGCGACGTCATTTACTTTATTACTGCACTCCCAAAAGCCAAAGAAATTAAATGCAACTCAGATTTATGAGTCCATACAAAAATTAAATTTTTTAGGTTCAGTACTTTATGTTGCTGCGCATCCTGATGATGAAAACACACGATTAATTTCATATTTTTCAAACGAAATTAAGGCAAGAACCGCATACTTATCACTAACTAGAGGTGATGGAGGGCAAAATCTAATAGGTCCTGAACTTAGAGAATTGCTAGGAGTATTGCGCACGCAAGAATTACTCGCGGCAAGAAGCATTGATGGAGGTAGTCAAATATTTACCAGAGCCAATGACTTTGGTTATTCAAAGCATCCTGATGAAACATTAGAAATTTGGGATAAAGAAAGTGTGCTAAGTGACGTTGTATGGGCAATTAGATCATTTAAACCAGATGTCATTATTAATAGATTTGATCACGAGAGTGCAGGCAAAACTCATGGACATCACACGAGTTCTGCTTTGTTAAGTATGGAAGCCTTTGACTTGGTAAGTGATAAAACAAAATTTTCAGATCAATTAAAATATGTTGAGACATGGCAGCCTACACGTCTGTTCTTTAATACAAGTTGGTGGTTTTACGGAAGTCAAGAAAATTTTAATAAAGCAGATAAATCTGATATGCTAAAAATGGACATCGGTGTTTATTACCCATTGAAAGGACTGTCCAACAATGAAGTTGCGTCCTTGGCAAGTAGTCAACATCTATGCCAAGGGTTTGGTAGGTTAACACAACGTGGCTCACAAGAGGAATACATCAAATTTCTGAAGGGTGATTTTCCGGAAGACCAAAATAATTTATTTTCTGGGATTGACACGTCATGGCATCGCATCGAAGGAGGTCGAGAAATAGGAAAAATACTAAAAGACGTAGAAACTAATTTCAATTTTGAAAATCCATCAAGCCATGTAAATGATTTAATGAGGGCATATCAACTTATTACAACACTCAAAAACACGCATTGGAAAATCATTAAAACAGAAGAGATTAAAACAATTATTGAGGCTTGTACTGGGCTTTACCTTGAGGCCTCCTCAAATACTCCAACCGTGAGTAATTCAGGTGAAATTTCACTAAAACTTGAGGTCTTAAATAGAAGTGACATCTCTTGTAATCTAGTCTCTTACAACATGTCTACCATCGAAGAAAGCATTCAAAAGAATATAAAGTTACTATCCAATAATAAATTCAATTTTGAAGAATCCTTAAATTTAACCAATGCCAATTACACCACTCCATATTGGTTAAATAAAAAAGGGACATTAGGCATGTATGAAGTTGATGATAGGGTTTTAATTGGACAACCAGAAACACCACGAGACATCCATATAACTTTCAACTTACGAATAAATAACATGCCTATATCATTTAAAAAAGATGTTGTTTACAGATATTCTAAACCAGACAAAGGTGAACTTTATAGACCACTTGAAATCATTCCAGAGGTGTCAGCAAGCATTACAGAAAAAGTGATCATTTTTGACAACGACCAACAACAAAATATTCAAGTAAAAGTGAGGGCAGGTAAAGATGGTGTCGATGGCCATATTCAGCTTGCATATCCAGAGGGATGGACCACATATCCTAACAAGCAAAGAATTAAACTCAACAATAAGGATGAAGAACAATTACTAACATTTACCATTATCCCACCTAAAAATCAAAGTGAAGGTTACATAACACCCATAGTTTCTGTTGGTGATAATGTTTATACAAAAGAGTTGGTGGAGATTAGCTACGAGCATATTCCGTTTCAAACAGTATTGTTGCCGAGTCAAAGTAAAGTTGTCCGTATAAATTTAGAAAAACGCGGAGAAAACATTGCCTATATTGAAGGTGCTGGTGATGTGGTTCCTGAAAGTTTACAACAAATAGGTTATCAAGTTGTTAAATTAAAACCTGAAGATATTAGTGCTAAATCGCTGTCGAGGTTTGATGCAGTTGTTCTAGGTATTCGCGCTTACAACGTTCTCGATGAATTAAAATTTAAACAACAGTTGTTATTTGATTATGTTGAAAAAGGAGGCAACATGATTGTACAATATAACACCAATCGTGGTATTAAAGTAGCACAATTGGCACCTTATCCTTTAAAACTTTCTAGAGATAGAGTTACCGATGAAAATTCGGAAGTTCGTATCATACAACCCAACCATGAATTATTAAACTTCCCAAATAAGATAACACAAGAAGATTTTAAAGGTTGGACTCAAGAAAGAGGACTTTATTTTCCAGGAGAATGGAGCGAAAATTTCATGTCTCTTTTGGCTCTCAATGATAAAGGAGAAGCTCCGAAGACAGGAAGTCTTTTGGTTGCCAAACATGGAAAAGGATATTATATCTACACTGGATTAAGTTTCTTTAGAGAATTCCCAGCTGGTGTTCCTGGTGCATTTCGACTATTTGCAAATATGCTATCAATAGGTAAAAATCATGAAAGTCTGAAAAAAAATTAATTTACTATCTATGAAACATTTAAAAATTAAAGATCTTCAATGGAAATCATGGTATACATTCGTGCTTGTAGCTAACATGATATATTTTGTCATATTTTACCTTCTAACAATGTCATATAACTAAAATGAATAATTTTAAAGAATTAGCAACCATTGATTGGGTCATCTTAGTAGCCACGTTACTAATCATTGTCTTATACGGCACTTACAAAACAAGAAAAAACAAAAATGTTCAAGACTATCTAAAAGGAGGTAATCAATCTAAATGGTGGACCATTGGACTTTCTGTCATGGCAACACAAGCGAGTGCGATCACATTTTTATCCACTCCAGGTGAGGCCTTCAATAATGGTATGGGATTTGTTCAATTTTATTTCGGTGTCCCTATTGCCATTGTTATCATTTGTATGGTTTTTATTCCCATGTATCACCGTTTAAAAGTGTATACAGCTTATCAGTTTCTTGAAGAAAGATTTGATAAAAAAACTAGAACTTTAACAGCCTCTCTCTTTTTGATTCAGCGCGGACTATCTGCAGGAATTACAATTTTTGCACCGGCCATCATCTTATCGGTAGTCCTTGGTTGGAATTTATTATTGCTCAATATTATTATTGGTTTATTAGTAATCATTTACACTGTTTCAGGAGGAACTCAAGCAGTAAATGTTACTCAAAAACACCAAATGATTGTCATTCTTTCTGGAATGGTCATTGCGTTTGTAATAATTGTTAATAAACTTCCAGACGATATCACATTTTCAAAAGCAATTGAAATTGCAGGAGCAAGTGGTAAAATGAATGTCTTAGATTTTTCCTTTAGTCTAGAAAATCGTTATACATTTTGGAGTGGAATTATTGGTGGTACTTTTTTGGCACTTTCTTATTTTGGAACAGATCAAAGTCAAGTACAGCGGTATTTATCGGGTAAATCTCTAAAAGAAATGCAGCTAGGCTTACTATTTAATGGCTTATTCAAAATACCCATGCAATTTTTTATTTTATTTGTAGGAATCATGGTTTTTGTTTTTTACCAGTTTAATGAATCTCCATTAAATTTCAATCCAAAAGCCTCAGAGATTGTTTTAAAATCACAATTTAGTGATGATTATAAAACACTTGAATACGAGCACAAGAAACTTTTCCAAGACAAACAATTACTAATTTCAGATTTTGTCAGTTCAAACTCTGAAGAAACATCTCGTGCAATTGCTTTAGCTAATCAAACAAATGACACATTAAGATCTAAGGCAAAGAAGCTTATAGAAAAGGCAGTGACATTAGAAAAGTTAAAGGTTGAAACAAATGACATGGATTATGTGTTTATCAACTTCATTTTAAATAATTTGCCACGAGGATTAATCGGATTACTACTTGCTGTTATTTTAAGTGCCGCTATGTCGAGTACCTCTAGTGAACTGAATGCGCTGGCGTCAACGACAACTATAGATTTATACAAAAAGAGTAATCCGAATAAATCTGAATTAGAGATGGTTACCATGTCTAAATGGTTCACTTTGGGATGGGGAATACTAGCCATTGGCATTGCCTGTGTTGCCAACCTTGCGGAAAATTTAATTCAGTTAGTTAACATTATAGGATCTATTTTTTATGGAAACGTTTTGGGGATTTTTCTTTTAGCATTCTTTGTAAAAAATATAAATGGAAACTCCGTTTTTAAGGCAGCATTAATGACTCAATTTATTATTATTGGATTATTTCTTTTGGATAAATACGAATACATCAACCTACCTTATTTATGGTTAAATTTTGTTGGCTGTGCCATCGTCATGACCTTAGCAATGATTATACAATCAGTTGATAACAACCTGAGAAACTTATAAAGATATATTTACATAAATAAAAAAGCGCAATAATTATTGCGCTTTTTTATTTTATGGTATTAAAATTATAATAGAACTGAATTAATCTACAATGATACGTTTCATATTCCCTGCTCTATTATTTCCTATTCGAACAAAATACACCCCTGAGGATGCTGCAGCCATGTTAAGGTTGTACTCATAGCCTTGTCCATTTTTATTTGATAGTGTTTTCAAATAAATCATTTGACCTAAAGAATTCATTACGGTTAATTTTAAATCTTCAGTTATGGAAGTTGTTGGCAGTTTGACTAAATAATTACCATTATTTTGATAGACAACAATCAAATCTGTATCTACAATTAAATCAGTAACACTCAAGGCGAGCCCAGCGCAAATTTGAATATCCCAATCTAATATAAAACCGATTGCTCCACTACCTCCTACATTTGTAACCACAAGGGACCAATCACCTAATGATGATTCACCATTAAAATCATTCAAATCACCATCTGGTATATATGAACCTGTAAAAGGCGCAATGTCTGAACCAATATTAGAATCTGCATCATCATCAAAAATAGTATCTATATAATTATCGCCATTACCTCCATTAGCATTTGACAAAATAACTTCAGTGTTGTTTGGACTGACCAATTTAACTTCCAAATCACCAACATCTATGTGTTGTATATTGAGCGTTACATTAATATCTGAAATTATTTTGTTCTCTGCAACGTTTATAATTGATTCAGCAGGAGAACCCGCTCTAATGAGAACATTAGCTGTATTTTCATCAGAAGTACAATCAAAATTTTCTACAAGTTTTGAGGATGCATCATTTGACGTGTCACCATCATCTCGTAAATCGGTAGACGATGTGAAATTATAATTACCAGATCCAGAGATATTCGCTAAAGTATTAAAAGAATAAGTGATTTTATCGCCAGCGGATAAGGTTTCAGTAACGGTTTCAACCACAGGAGACGCTCCGTTTATGCTATAATTAACGTCAAAATTGGATTGGTCAGCAGTTCCGAAGTTACTAATTACCACTGTAACTATTTCAGATGATAGGCCTTCCCCAGTATTTGGAGTAACAATGTCAAGGACACCTAAATCATCAGGAAAAACATTACGAACACTTTTTTCAATTTCGTCATTTGTAACAAATTCATCAGAACCTAACAAGGTTTTCGCTTTCAATGTATACGTTTGGCCACCTGTTGATAAATCAATTACTTCTGAAAATGTAAAATTACCTGACGTACCAGCGGTCAGTGTTCCTGTGTATGTTTCTGTAGCCATTAAAACCTCATCAATATATAATTCTAAGTCAAAGTTACTCTGGTCTAAAACACCATAATTTTTAACACGCACTTGAACAATTTCAGATGCTCCGAGAGTCGCATCACTTGGTGATATAATTTCTGCAACTCCAAGGTCGTTTTCAAAACCACCCGAAAGACTAAATGATGCAACTCGCGTTGACCAAGAATTTAGTGCATTAAAATATTCTGCAGTATGCCAAAAAGTAAAATCATCTGGATCCATTGTCAAGTGGGAGTAATCTCCAAATCGATTTGAAAAATTTTGAACACCTTGTCCTTCAATGATCGTTGTTTCTTCTACAGTCATAGTCCCAAGAGGGTCATCAAAATACCTACCTGTATATCTAATTCCTGGCTCCAAAGTAGCACTTGCAATGCTAAAACCGAGTCCAATATTACCCTGAACATCTATGGCTGCGCTACCCATAAATCGACTGTGTCCATCATCGGGAGCATAAGTACCCTCTTGATAGATACTCCACGGGTCTGTTGCGTTATTTCGTAATTCAAACCATCTCACTCCGGATGTGTCATTTCCATCAACATCCACATTAAAGGTAATTATCATGGAGTTATGACTTGCAAATTTTCTGTAATTAACCATGTAAGAAACCACACCTCCTATCATATCTATTTTCTGACCAGTACCCGGTTGTTCAACATCACCTGTTCCAAATGGAGCAAATGTAGACTCGAAGGGCACTGTGGGTAATTCTAATGGCACTGTTGAAATAGTTGAATTACTTGTAGTAACCCAATCCATTTCAATTTCCCAAATTTTTAAATGATCTTCCGCTATAGCACCTGACCAACCATCATCTTGTAAATAAATGATGTAACCAGGAGTTTCAGCGTCATACAAGGACCCAAGCAAATTAGCTGGTTCAGGACTGAAAACAGTGTTCGTATTATTGACAATTCCTGGTAACGTGAATCCTACAATCGCCGGACTTGAAGCTCCATCAATTAATGCTTGCCGATCTATGGCATACGTACTATTCCCGCTTTTATTGGCAGTGAGAAAATAAGCGTCATGCCAGATAGTGTAATGCGGATAGTCAGGAAATGAATCTAATGGGAATTCCCACGTGTTATATGTTCCTGTAGGATCAGGTGTTGTAGAAATTGCAATCAATAACCCATTTGTTGCTTGTCTAAATTCACTGATAAACCAACGGTCAGCTAACTGATCGTATAAAATAATTGGATCACCGTCATTAACTCCTGAAAATAATGATCCTAAATTTGAAGGACCTGCTAAAACGTTTCCTGATTTGTCAAAAATTTTAAAAGCAGAATTGACAGCGTGCACGTAATGATTTGGTCCCACCGCACCTGTTGGATCTGGTGGCACAAAACCTTGTGTTTCGCCTATATTCGTTCCTTCAAAATTTTCTTCAAGAGCGTATGAATGGATACCTCCAAAATCACGCTGTGCTTTTGTCTCGCCATTTAGTGGTAAGGCATTTTGATTAAACTTTTTTGGATAACGCATTTCGTTATTTCCAAATTTAAAATTAGCTGGATCATTGTTGTGTGTTGGCACAACCTTCGGCAAATCTCTCAAAGGTTGGGAAACACCTAAATAAGTTGCATTTGATAAATACGTTGGTTCTGATTTTTGAGCATTCGTAACCCATCCTATTGTAAGACAAATAAGAACTAAAAACTTTTTCATATCCGGGGGATTTTAATTTTTATGCAAGAATAAGACATTTTTTTTGTTTTTTAATACATAATATTGTTAATAAATTCGACTTGAACTTATTAAAATCATCATTAAAGTTCTATTATTTATCATAAATTTGCCTCTTTAATTTGAATTTCAAATCAGGTCAAATGATTCATTTCTTCGGAAACGCAAAGCATTCTGTTTATGCTGTTTACATGACAGCTAAATTGTCAAACGAAACAATTGAAAAACTATCTTGGTTATTTGGAAATAACCCAAAAATTGAACAAGCATCGATAGATGCTTTTTTTGTTGGACCAAGGGCATCCATGGTCACTCCTTGGAGTACTAACGCAGTTGAAATTACCCAAAACATGGGAATCAAAGGCATTGTAAGAATTGAAGAGTTTAAGAGAGCTGTATCAGATTTTTCTGATTTTGACACGATGTTGTTTCAAAAATACAACACTTTAAATCAAAAAATATTTCACACCAATAGTACTCCAGATAATATCATTAATATTACTGATATTGCTGCTTACAACAAAAAGGAAGGACTCGCACTTAATAAGGAAGAAGTTGCCTATTTAAGTACGATTTCGAACAAGATAGGAAGACCTTTAACAGATTCTGAAGTATTTGGCTTCTCTCAAGTAAATTCAGAACATTGCCGCCATAAAATTTTTAATGGCACTTTCATCATTGATGGTAAAGAAAAGCCAAAATCATTATTTGGACTCATAAAAGAAACTTCCAAAGCACACCCGAACAGTATCGTGTCTGCCTACAAGGATAATGTCGCATTTTTAAAAGGTCCAAAAATCGAACAATTTGCTCCAAAGCGCGCAGACATCCCTGATTATTACAAAACAGAAACATTTGACTCTGTCATTTCTGTAAAAGCAGAAACTCACAATTTTCCAACAACAGTCGAACCTTTCAATGGCGCTGCTACAGGCTCTGGAGGAGAAATAAGAGATCGATTGGCTGGAGGAAAAGGTTCATTGCCTTTGGCAGGTACAGCCGTTTACATGACCTCATACCCTCGTTTAGAAGAACATAGAGCATGGGAGAAAAAATTAAGCGAACGGACTTGGTTATATCAAACACCTATGGATATCTTGATAAAAGCGTCTAACGGTGCTTCTGATTTTGGTAATAAATTTGGCCAACCTCTAATCTGTGGGTCTGTGCTAACCTTTGAACATGAGGAAGAGAATAGAAAACTGGGTTATGACAAAGTAATTATGCAGGCAGGTGGGATTGGTTATGGTAAGGCAAATCAAGCGCTAAAAGACAAACCTCAAAATTATGACAAAATCGTCATATTAGGAGGAGACAACTATCGAATTGGTATGGGGGGAGCGGCAGTATCCTCAGCTGATACTGGCGAATTTGCTTCAGGTATTGAATTAAATGCGGTACAACGTTCTAACCCTGAAATGCAGAAACGTGCTGCTAACGCCATTAGAGGTATGGTAGAAAGTAAAGAGAATAATATTGTATCAATTCACGATCACGGTGCAGGTGGACATCTGAATTGCTTGTCAGAACTCGTTGAGGAAACAGGTGGTTTAATTGATTTGGACCAATTACCCGTTGGGGATCCAACACTTTCTGCCAAAGAAATTATAGGAAATGAGTCTCAGGAGCGCATGGGATTGGTTATTTCAGACAAAAATATTGACACACTCAACAGAATTGCAAATCGTGAACGAGCACCCATATACGTCGTCGGAGATGTCACCGGAGATCACCGATTTACCTTTAAATCTAAATCAAGAGGTGAAAAACCAATGGATTTAGAGCTCAGTGACATGTTTGGTAGTTCTCCAAAAACAATCATGAATGATGTTGTTATTTCTAGAAATTATGACCCCATTTATTATAATAGCGAAAACTTTGACCACTACTTAAAGCAAGTTTTACAATTAGAGTCTGTGGCTTGCAAAGATTGGCTAACTAATAAGGTAGATCGATGTGTTGGTGGTAAAGTTGCAAAACAACAGTGTGCTGGAACTTTGCAATTACCATTAAATAACCTTGGCGTGATGGCTTTAGACTTTAAAGGGAAAGAGGGAGTTGCCACTTCCATTGGACATTCACCAATTTCAGCTCTCATAAACCCAACGGCCGGAAGTCGAAACTCTATTGCTGAGTCCTTAACCAACATTGTTTGGGCTCCCCTGAAGGAAGGCTTAAAAAGTGTCTCATTGTCAGCGAATTGGATGTGGCCTTGTAAAAATGAAGGTGAAGACGCACGACTGTATGAAGCAGTTGAAGCAATTTCAGAATTTGCAATTGACTTAGGAATCAATATTCCGACAGGAAAAGATTCACTGTCAATGAAACAAAAATACCCAGATGAGGAAGTTATCGCTCCTGGAACAGTTATCATATCTGCTGCAGCTAATTGTCATGACATTTCCAAAACAATCGAACCGGTATTTCAGGAGTGTGGTGGTAGTATTTACTACATCAATATTTCTCAAGAAAAATTTAAATTAGGAGGAAGTGCGTTCGGTCAAGTAATGAACAAAATTGGTAATGATGTACCCAATGTTAAAAGCGCTAGTTATCTGAAAAATGTTTTTAATACCCTCCAACATTTAATTATAGAAAAACAAATTGTTGCAGGGCATGACATCGCGTCGGGAGGATTGGTAACTACCCTTCTTGAAATGTGCTTTTCGAACAATAATATTGGTGCTAATATCGATTTGACAGCATTACAAGAAACAGATGCTATCAAAGTATTGTTTGCAGAAAATGTTGGGGTTGTAATTCAATCAGCAAATGATCAAATTGAATCTGTTTTTTCTAAAAAAGGAATTGAAGCAATTAACATTGGTAATGTAACCACAAACAATCAATTACACCTAAAAAATTATGCCACTGACCACAAGTTAATCATATCAGAATTAAGAGACACGTGGTATAAAACATCATTTTTACTCGATCAACAACAAACTAAAAATAACCTAGCAAAGACGAGGTTTGAGAACTATCATAGACAACCTTTGGTTTTTAAGTTTCCTAAACATTTTACAGGAAAGCTACCTCTTATTTCATCAAAAAAACCAAAAGCAGCCATCTTACGTGAAAAAGGAAGTAATTCAGAACGTGAAATGGCAAATGCTATGTATCTCGCTGGTTTTGATGTTAAAGATGTACACATGACAGATTTGATATCAGGACGAGAAGCACTTGAAGACATTCAATTTATTGGTGCTGTTGGTGGATTTTCAAATTCAGATGTCTTAGGGTCTGCTAAGGGATGGGCTGGGGTTTTTAGATATAATGACAATGCGAAAAACGCACTTCAAAAGTTCTTTGAACGACAAGACACATTATCCGTTGGAATTTGCAATGGTGCACAGCTATGGATGGAATTGGAATTGATAAACCCAAGTCATGTTCAGCACGGAAAACTAACATTCAATGACTCAGGAAAACATGAAAGTGCTTTTACCTCTGTGAAAATAGAAGACAACAAATCAGTCATGTTATCTTCATTATCAGGAGCTACTTTAGGTGTATGGATATCACATGGTGAGGGAAAGTTTGATTTACCACTTGCAAGAGAATCCTATAATATCGTAGCAACTTATGGGTATGATGAGTATCCTTCAAATCCAAACGGATCAGATTTCAATGTTGCAATGATGTGTGATAACTCGGGAAGACACCTCGTGACAATGCCCCACATAGAACGTTCTACATTTCAGTGGAATTGGGCAAATTATCCTGGACAAAGAAACGATGACGTCTCACCTTGGATTGAAGCTTTTGTAAATGCCCGAGAATGGATTGAATATCATGACTCCAGAAAATAATAATGAGCACAAATTACTGCGATAATGCATGAAATTTTGTGGTTTTCAACTCGTGAAATACATTCAAGATTAACATAAAAAAACATACCTTCGCAAAAAAGTGACCTCTTATGAAAAAAATATTTTCTATTTTTATTATAATAATGATCTCGGCCTTGAACCTAAATGCCCAGAGTATTTCAGAAATATACCACAGAGCAAAAATTTACTATGACCAACCCTCTGATGTCGAATTTTTAGAGTCTCAAGGGATTTCGTTAGATCATGGTTTCCACAAAAAAAACAACTCATTTGAATCAGACTTTTCTGAAAAAGAAATCGAAAAAGCACAATCTATGGGATATACCGTAGAAATTGTTATTGAAGATGTCAAATCCTACTATGTTGCAAGAAATAAATCTGATTACAATAATTTTGTGACGCTAGACAGAACTAAAAATTCTTCTTGTAATACAACATCTGCAGATTATGTTACACCTTCCAATTACGATATCAAAGACCCAAATGATTTTGGTGGCTTTTACACCTATTCAGAGATGCTTCAAGAGTTAGATGACATGAAAACTCAGTACCCTAATTTAATCACCACCAGAGCTGACATTAAAGACCCTTTAGATACCTCATTACCTCACAAACATCAAACCCAAGAGGGACGTTATTTACAATGGGTCAAAATTTCTGACAATCCTGAAACAAGTGAGGAAGAATCGCAAATTCTTTATACAGCGATTCACCACGCACGAGAACCCGCATCACTTCAACAATTAATTTTTTACATGTGGTACCTTTTAGAAAATTACGATACCGATACCGATGTAAAAGCGATAATTGATAACACAGAATTATTTTTTATCCCGATAGTCAATCCTGACGGCTACATTTACAATGAAACAACCAACCCTTTTGGAGGCGGGTTGTGGAGGAAAAACAGAAAAGACAACCAAAATGGAAGTTATGGTGTCGATTTAAATAGAAATTATTCATACGTTACACCAGAGGGAGAAGAAGTATGGAACACTGCTGGAACATCTAATAACACTTCTGATAACACCTATGCGGGAACCATGCCATTTTCAGAGCCAGAAAGTAAGGCAGTTCGTTATTTTATTGAATTGCATGAATTTAAAATTGCGTTAAATAATCATTCCTACAGTCAATTACTTCTATATCCTTTTGGATACGATTTCAACCAACCTACCGAAGACAATGATACCTTCGTTGCATTATCAAAGACGATGGTATCACAGAACGGATATGCCAATATTATAGCCTCCGACTTGTACCCTGCAGCAGGGGATAGCGATGATTTCATGTATGGTCTTTTGGAAACAGAAAATGGAGAAACAAGAGAAAAAATTTATGCCATGACTCCAGAAATAGGAGCTAGTTTTTGGCCAGCAGCTTCTTCCATTGAAAGCATCTGTAAAGAGATGGTGTTTCATAATTTGAGTGCGGCAAAATTTGTCGGGAATTATGCAGCATTAACAGATTTATCGTCCAACTACACCAATGATATTGTGACCGATGCACAATTCCGTTTAAAAAGAATTGGGTTGAGCGAGCCAGGAGTTTTCACAGTAAACGTTACCCCTGTGAGTAATAATATTTTATCAGTAGGTAGCGCTGCGACTTTTAATAATTTGAGTTATTTGGAAACAATTGATGGGAGCATAGCGATCAATTTAAATCCAGCAATACTTACTGGAGACACATACACCTATGACCTCATAATTGACAACGGTTTGTTTTCTGAAAAACAAACACTGACCAAAACATATGGTGAACCATCAATATTTTTGAACGATCCAGGTGATGATACCAACACAAATTGGACAACGACATCGTGGTCAACAACAACGGAGGACTACGTTTCAACGTTTAGTTCTATAACAGATTCTCCTGGATCAAATTATGCCAACGGGGAAAATAGTTACTTAACGCTGTCTAATTCAATTGACTTATTTGGAGTAACCGACGCCAATTTAACTTTTCAAGCAAAATGGGATATTGAATCTAATTACGATTATGTTCAAATTGAGGTGTCCATAGATAACGGTAATTCTTGGATTCCTCAATGTGGAAACTTTACCAATGAAGGCGTCACTAACCAGAGTAATGCGAGCGGTGAACCACTTTACGACGGCTCACAAAGCACATGGGTTTCAGAATTTATTGATTTAAAAGATTACATCGGAGAGTCAATACTTCTTCGGTTCTCACTAATTTCAGATTTCGGTGTCACAGGAGATGGCTTTTATTTTGATGATTTAAAAATTAATCTTCTCCAAAACACACTAAGTTTGGACGCATCACTGGGTACGAAATTTAGGTTGTATCCAAATCCCTTAAAAGAATTGTTATTTATTGATAGTTCGGTAAAGGATTTTGACATTGACATATATAATCTTAGTGGACAATTAGTATTAAACTCGAAAGGGCAATCACATAACACAGCAATAAATTGTTCAACACTAGCCTCTGGAGTTTACCTCTTAAAACTCAAGACTGACAAGGAGGTTCAAAGCTTTAAAATTATAAAACAATAATTTAAAGTGTCGTCTTTTAATGTTGTTTGATATACATCATAATTTTCATACTTTGCACATTCTATAACTTTCATAATTCATAGTGATGAAGATTACGCGCATATTTGATTTTCCATATTACCAACTTAACACCTACAACCTTAAAAATGCATTTATAACAAAACACGGAGGGAAATGGAAATCTACTTCTACTCAAGAATACATTGATTTAGCAAATACGATAAGTAGGGGCTTACTGAGGCTTGGAGTCAAAGCAAATGATAAAATTGCTGTCATTTCATCTACTAACAGAACTGAATGGAATATTGTGGATATCGGAATTTTACAAATTGGTGCACAAAATGTTCCCATTTACCCCACGATATCAAAAGAGGACTACGAGTATATCTTGAATCACTCTGAAGCCTCATATTGCTTTGTATCTGATCAAGATATCCTGACAAAACTCAATGCAATTAAGGAAAAAACGGCCTTAAAAGAAGTCTTTACTTTCAATGATATTGCTAATGAAAAAAGTTGGAGTGACGTTTTGAAACTTGGATTAGATACGGGTAATCAATCTGAGGTTGATACTCAAAAAAAGAAAGTTAAACCCAATGATCTTGCAACTCTCATCTACACATCAGGTACAACGGGAAAACCAAAAGGTGTTATGTTATCGCATGATAACATTGTTTCAAACGTATTAGAAAGTGAAAAACGTGTTCCTTTTGATCACGGAAATTCTAAGGCTTTAAGTTTTTTACCAGTTTGTCATGTATTTGAACGCATGATTTTGTACCTATATCAATACTGCGGTGTTGAAATTTATTTTGCAGAATCCATTGATAAGATGAGTGATAATTTAAAAGAAATAAAGCCAAACGTAATGACCGCTGTTCCAAGGCTTTACGAAAAAGTATATGACAAAATTGTCGCTAAAGGAAGTGAATTAAAAGGCATTAAAAAACTATTATTTTTTTGGGCTGTTAGCTTGGGTTTAAAATATGAACCTTATGGTCAAAACGGATGGTTCTATGAGCGACAATTAGCATTAGCTCGAAAACTCATTTTTAGTAAATGGAAAGAAGGCTTAGGAGGTAATCTGGATTTAATGGTTTCAGGAAGTGCCGCCCTACAAACACGATTAACACGTGTTTTTGCTGCTGCAGAAATGCCAATTATGGAAGGGTATGGCTTAACAGAAACCTCACCTGTGGTCTCGGTCAATGATCAAAGAAATGGCGGGTTTAAAGTTGGAAGTGTTGGTCGCGTTATCGATAATGTTACTGTTAAAATTGCTGATGATGGAGAAATATTAGTGAAAGGACCAAATGTTATGCAAGGTTATTTTAAAGACAAGGATAAGACCGCAGAAGTGATGTCTGATGGCTATTTTCACACGGGTGACATTGGAGAAATTTGTGAAGATGGTTTTCTTAAAATTACAGACAGGAAAAAAGATATGTTTAAAACATCAGGAGGTAAGTACGTCGTGCCGTCATTGTTGGAAAATCAATTGAAACAATCCCGTTTTATCGAACAAATTTTAGTTATTGGTGAAGGTGAAAAAATGCCTGCTGCTTTAATTCAACCAAATTTTGAATTTATAGAGGGATGGATTGCTAAAAAACAACAATCTATTGGTACACATTTTACAGACATCACCAATTCTCAAATTATCGTTGACCGAATTCAAAGAGAAATTGATGTTTGTAATCAAAACTTTGGCAAATGGGAGCAAATTAAAAAATTCAAACTCACACCTGAAATTTGGTCAATCGATGAGGGTCACCTCACTCCTACAATGAAAATGAAACGTAAAGTTATCAAAGAAAAATACGCTACACTAATCGAAGCTATTTACCGTCCTTAAACAACAACTTTCTACATCACACTCATTATTATAATTTAAAAAATACTATGCATGCATAGTATTTTTTAGTATCTTTGTGTCATATAATTACGAACATGAAAGATAAAACCATTGATTATTTACTGAGAACCACTTGGTTAGCAGTAATTAAGATGTATAATGAAGAAGCTTCCAAATTTGACACGACTATGGCAACTGGATTTACTCTATTAAGTATTGATCCTGACGGTGGAACACCCTCTACGAGCTTGGGGCCAAAAATGGGAATGGAAGCTACTAGTTTGTCACGAACTTTAAAAACAATGGAAGAAAAAGGGTTGATTGAACGTAAACCTAATCCTGAAGATGGAAGGGGTGTTTTAATTCACCTAACTGATTTTGGAAAAGAAAAAAGGGATTACTCTAGAGAGCGCGTCCTTATTTTCAATGAAGCCATAAAATCAAAAGTGTCAGAAGAACAACTTCAACATTTTTACGAGGTTACAGAGACCATTAACGACATGATTATTAACAAAAGAATTTATAACTAAAACCTATTTCATAGATAATGAGTAAGCGTAGAATAAAAAAAGTAGCCATTGTTGGATCTGGAATTATGGGAAGCGGTATTGCATGTCATTTTGCCAATATAGGCGTTGATGTACTTCTATTGGACATCGTCCCTAAGGAATTAACGGATAAAGAGAAAGCTAAAAACCTGACTCTTAACGACAAAATGGTTAGAAACCGTCTTGTTAATGATGCATTAACAACTGCATTAAAATCAAAACCATCTCCAATCTACAGTAAAAAATTTACATCAAGAATTACAACAGGTAATTTAGAGGATGACCTTGAGAAAGTCAAGGATGTTGATTGGATTATGGAAGTTGTTGTTGAGCGATTGGATATTAAGCAGCAAGTTTTCGAACAGATAGAGAAATATCGGAAACCTGGAACAATAGTGTCGTCCAATACATCAGGAATTCCAATCTCTTTTATGAATGAAGGACGTTCTGAAGATTTCAGAAAACATTTTGCTGTCACACACTTTTTTAACCCTCCACGATATTTAAAACTTTTTGAGGTCGTACCAGGTCCTGATTGCCTTCCAGAAATCACTTCTTTTCTAATGGAGTACGGTGAGAAGTTTTTGGGAAAAACCTCTGTTTTAGCAAAAGACACCCCTGCATTTATTGGTAACAGGATTGGTATATTTGGAATTCAAAGTCTTTTCCATCAAGTCAATGAACTCGATTTAACAGTGGAAGAAATTGATAAATTGACAGGTCCAGTAATTGGACGGCCGAAGTCTGCGACTTTTAGAACCGTTGATGTTGTGGGGTTAGACACCCTGGTACATGTAGCCAATGGAATACATCAAAATTGTCCCAATGACGAAGCGCATGATTTATTCAAATTGCCTGATTTTATAGAAACAATGATGGACAACCAATGGTTAGGCAGTAAAACTGGTCAAGGCTTCTACAAAAAATCAGTAAATGAACAAGGTAAAAAAGAAATTCTTTCTTTAGATCTAAACACTTTGGAATATAGGCCCTCCAAAAAAGCCAAATTTGCCACTTTGGAATTAACCAAAACAATCGATAAACCTATTGATAGGTTTAGTGTATTAATTAATGGGAAAGATAAAGCAGGTACTTTTTATAGGAAAAATTTTGGAGCCATGTTCGCTTATGTTCAAAATAGAATACCAGAAATTTCAGACGAATTATATCGTATAGATGACGCCATGAAAGCTGGCTTTGGATGGGAAAATGGACCGTTTGAAATTTGGGACGCAATAGGTGTCGAAACAGGGATATCCTTAATGAAGGAAGAAGGTCATGAACCAGCACCATGGGTCTTAAATATGTTGAAAGAGGGAATTACGACCTTTTATACTATAAAACATGGTGCAACCTATTTTTATGATATTTCTTCAAAATCGCAAATGAAACAGCCTGGTCAAGAGTCTTTCATCATTCTTGATAATATCAGAGAATCCAATAAAGTTTTCAAAAACTCTGAGGTTGTAATTGAAGATTTAGGTGATGGAATTTTAAATTGTGAGTTTCAATCTAAAATGAATAGTATTGGCGGAGATGTCCTTGCGGGTCTGAATAAGGCTGTAGATTTTGCTGAAAAAGATTTTGACGGACTTGTTATAGGTAATCAAGGATCAAACTTTTCAGTAGGAGCAAATATTGGAATGATTTTTATGATGGCTGTAGAACAAGAATATGATGAGTTGAATATGGCCATTAAATATTTTCAAGATACTGTCATGCGCATGCGATATTCCTCCATTCCAACTGTTGTTGCTCCTCATGGATTATCATTGGGTGGAGCTTGTGAATTATCAATGCATGCAGACAAAGTAGTTGCTGCTGCGGAAACATATATAGGTTTAGTCGAATTTGGCGTTGGAGTTATTCCTGGCGGTGCCGGTTCAAAAGAAATGGCTCTTCGAGCCTCTGACACTTTTCACACGGGAGATGTTGAACTTAACGTATTACAAGATTATTTTCTAACTGTTGGAATGGCCAAAGTTGCGACTTCAGCTTACGAAGCATTCGATTTGGGAATCTTACAAAAAGGAAAGGACATCGTTGTTGTGAATAGAGACAGACAAATTGCTACAGCCAAAGCCCATGCAAGATTGATGGCAGACAGCGGGTACACACAACCTGTTAGGCGTAAAGATGTCAAGGTATTGGGTAAACAAGCACTGGGAATGTTTTTAGTCGGTACTGATGCAATGGAAGCAAGTCGATACATCAGTGAACATGATCAAAAAATTGCTAACAAACTTGCTTATGTAATGGCAGGAGGTGATTTATCACAGCCCACATTAGTAAGCGAGCAGTATTTGTTGGATTTAGAAAGAGAGGCATTTTTGAGTCTTTGTACTGAACGAAAAACATTAGAACGCATTCAACACATGTTAAAAACTGGTAAACCTTTAAGAAATTAAATCATGAAAACAGCATACATAGTAAAAGGGTATAGAACAGCCGTTGGCAAATCTAAAAAAGGAGGACTAAGGTTCAAAAGAGCTGATGAACTTGCTGCCGAAACCATCAAATATATGATGAATAAATTACCTGATTTTGACGTTAACCGCATCGATGATGTCATCGTAGGAAACGCGATGCCAGAAGGAGCTCAAGGTTTAAATATGGCACGCATCATTTCCTTAATTGGACTTGATACCGTACATGTCCCAGGTGTCACTGTGAATAGATTTTGCTCTTCGGGATTAGAGACAATTGCAATGGCAGTCGCGAAAATTCAATCAGGTATGGCAGACTGTATTATCGCAGGAGGCACAGAGAGTATGAGTTCGGTTCCTATGACAGGTTTTAAACCAGAATTAAACTACAACATCGTTGAAGCCGGACATGAAGATTACTATTGGGGAATGGGAAATACTGCAGAGGCAGTAGCAAACAAATACAATATTTCAAGAAAGGACCAAGATGAATTCGCATATCATTCTCACATAAAAGCATTGAAAGCGCTCGAAAATGATCGTTTTCAAGACCAAATTGTACCGATACAAGTCGAGGAGATTTTTGTAAATAACCAAGGTAAAAAATCAGCCCGCAACTACACTTTTACAAAAGATGAAGGGCCTAGACAAGGAACAAGTAAAGAAGCGTTATCAAGGTTAAGGCCTGTTTTTGCGCAGGGAGGTTCTGTTACCGCGGGTAATTCGTCTCAAACCAGTGATGGTGCTGCTTTCGTATTGGTAATGAGTGAGGCGATGGTCAATGAGCTAAATCTGAATCCTATAGCTCGGCTTGCGAGTTATGCGGCAGCAGGTGTTGAACCAAGAATCATGGGAATTGGTCCAGTAGCAGCTGTTCCAAAAGCATTGAAGCAAAGCGGTTTATCATTAAATGACATAGATTTAATTGAACTTAACGAAGCCTTTGCTTCACAATCCTTAGCTGTCATCCGCGAATTAGATCTAAATAACGAAATAATAAATGTAAATGGTGGTGCTGTTGCCTTAGGTCATCCTCTAGGATGTACAGGTGCCAAACTTTCAGTTCAATTATTTGACGAAATGCGTAAAAGAGAGCATCAAAACAAGTATGGTATGGTTACCATGTGTGTTGGAACGGGTCAAGGCGCTGCCGGAATTTTTGAATTTTTAAATTAAACTTAACAAACAATATAATGAACACAATTGATAAAGAACTTTTACGAGGTGGTCAATTTTTAGTAAAGGAATCAAAGTGTGAAGACATCTTTACACCAGAAGATTTTTCAGAGGAACAACAAATGATGAAAGAAGCTGTCATGGAATTTAATGAGCGTGAAATTATTGCTCACCGAGACCGCTTTGAGAAAAAAGATTATGCCTTCACAGAAGCTTGTATGCGAAAAGCAGGTGATCTTGGCTTTTTAGGTGTTGCAGTACCTGAAGCTTACGGTGGTCTTGAAATGGGATTTGTCTCAACGATGTTAGTTTGTGATTATATATCGTCAGGAACTGGCTCTTTTAGTACCGCCTTTGGTGCTCACACCGGTATTGGAACAATGCCCATCACCCTGTATGGAACCGATGAACAAAAACAAAAATACGTCCCTCAATTAGCAAGTGGTGAGTGGTTCGGCGCATATTGTTTAACAGAACCAGGTGCAGGCTCAGATGCCAACTCTGGTAAAACAACCGCATCACTTACAGAGGACGGAAAACATTTTAAAATTAATGGTCAAAAAATGTGGATCTCTAATGCTGGTTTTTGTAAGTTGTTTATTGTTTTTGCCAGAATTGAAAATGATAAAAATATCACAGGATTTATTGTTGAAAACGACACAAAAAATGGCATCACACTTGGAGAGGAAGAACATAAATTGGGAATTAGAGCGAGTTCTACACGACAAGTGTTTTTCAATGACACTATGGTACCAGTTGACAATATGCTAGCTGGACGAGGAGAAGGATTCAAAATTGCAATGAACGCCTTGAATGTTGGCAGGATAAAACTTGCTGCAGCCTGCTTAGACTCACAGCGACGAATTTTAACAACAGCGGTACAGTATGCCACTGAACGTAAACAATTTAAAACACCAATAGCTGACTTTGGTGCCATAAAATCAAAAATCGCCGAGATGGCCACAAATACTTATGCAGGAGAATCTGCTTCTTACAGAGCAGCAAAAAATATTGAAGATCGTATTGCTTTGAGAATTGAAGCTGGAAACACACATCAAGAAGCTGAATTGAAAGGTGTTGAAGAATACGCAATTGAATGTTCAATTTTAAAGGTTGCTGTATCCGAAGATGTGCAAAATTGTGCAGATGAAGGCATACAAATTTTTGGTGGTATGGGCTTTTCAGAAGACACACCAATGGAAGCGGCATGGAGGGATGCAAGAATTGCTAGGATTTATGAAGGCACAAATGAAATTAACCGAATGTTATCAGTAGGAATGTTAGTTAAAAAAGCGATGAAGGGACATGTAGATTTGCTTGGTCCAGCTATGTCTGTATCAGACGAACTAATGGGTATCCCATCTTTTGACACTCCTGATTATTCAAAATTATTTTCTGAAGAGAAAGAAATGATTTCTAGATTAAAGAAAGTTTTTTTGATGGTCGCAGGCTCTGCCGTTCAAAAATTTGGACCTCAACTAGAACAACATCAGCAGCTTTTAATGGCGGCCTCCAATATTTTAATTGAGATTTACATGGCCGAATCAACCTTATTAAGAACTGAAAAAAATGTTAAGCGATTTGGTGAAAAAGAGCAAGAGACACACATCCATATGGCGCAATTATATTTATTTAATGCTGTAGAAATTATAAAGAAAAACGGTATTGAAGGAATTGTTTCTTTTGCCGAGGGTGATGAACAACGAATGATGCTAATGGGATTAAAACGTTTTACAAAATACGTCAACTATCCAAATGTGGTTCATTTAAGAAATGCTATTGCTAGCAAAGTGACCACTGAAAATAAATATTGTTTCTAATCTTTATTACTTCAAGTTATTAAAAAGCCAATTTTGAATTCAAAATTGGCTTTTTAAATTTATTATCTTTACGTAAAATTAGGACTTTGAAACACCTTTTAACATACCTCATATTTTTTTGCTCGTTTGTCTTGTTCTCTCAGTCAAATACAGAAATATTCATGTTTGATTTAAAATTAGCTCAAGATAACATAGAAGTGTCAAACATGATTAACATTTCAAACAATGACGGCTATGACAATCAACCATTTTTTGAAAATGATACCATTATTTACTACTCTAGTAATCGAAATGGTCAAACTGATATTTTGAAATATGATCGTTTTAATGATTCAAAACAATTCATTAATAATTCAGATGGAAGCGAATATTCTCCACAAAAAATTCCAAAAAGCAACAAATTATCTGCCATTCGCCTTGACACAGATGGAGCACAAAATTTTTATACGTTTGATCTAAACGACGGTCAAGCTTATCGTATAAAAACTAATTTAATCATTGCCTATTACACATGGCTTGACAATGAAACAATTGTGTCGGCAGTCATAGAGGGTGATGCTTTAAATCTATTCACTATAAACACTAAAAATGGTAAATCACAAAAATTAGAAAACCATGTTGGGCGCTCATTTCAAAAGATTCCAAAAACAAACTTGATAAGTTTTATTTCAAAAGAAGACGAGAAAGACTGGAAAATAAAAACTTTCAATCCCATAAATGGACATGCCCAAATTATTACAAGTACTTTGAATAATCAAGAAGATATTTACTGGTTATCAACGAATACAATCATAACTAGTAAAAATAGTGTTTTATATAAATACACTTTAGGAAAGAGCTCAGAGTGGGAACAAGTTACAGACTTAAAATCACGTGGACTATTAAACATCACAAGAATGAGATCCAACACAAAAAACACTAAGTTATTAATCGTTGCAGAACAACAATAAACCATGTTCAATGGAATCTATGACATAATAATGATACTAAATTATAAACAACACTATCTATAATCACAAAAAAAATAAGACGATTTAACATTACATTATGCAAAGACAATTACCCACGTATTTCTCTGTTGCAACAGCCTTTATGCTCATAGTGAGTTTCTCCTGTGCTAAAGACGACGGCGTTGACAACAATTCTGGTGGAGGTGGTAGTCTTCTTATTCCAAATGGATGCGACAATGTGGGATATCCAAATTGGTCTGTTTCACCACACCTGCTTCCTTACCCCGTTGGTCAATCTTATGCCATAGGTTTGAGCCATTGTGGAGGTGCACAACATGCCGCTGGTCTTCCCGATCAATTTGCCATTGATATTGTTATGGATATAGGCACTTTAGTAACAGCATCTCGAAAAGGAATTATTGTCTTTGTGGAAGATTCTGGAGGTGATTTTGAGCCTTTAAATAATGTGGTTGTTTTAAGAGATGAGGATGGTTATTTCTTACAATACCAGCATCTTACCCAAAATGGCGCACTTGTTGAACAGGGACAGATCGTCTATGCAGGAGATCCAATTGGGTATAGCGGGGCGTCAGGTAATGCAAGATATCCACATTTACATTTTATTGCAACCAATTGGGATTATAACAGGCCTTATGGGTCTTATTCCTATCAATCCTTACCCATTACATTTAGTAACACACGTGCAAATCCAAAAAGTTTAATCCAAAATGAAGTTTATGAAGCGCTACCTTATTAACAGCACTATGACAACAAAGAAAATAATACTAGTGAATTTATTTTTAGTTTTATCATTACTTGTAACTGCCCAAACAGACCAGATGATGTACAACATCATTGATGCCGTCTCTGAGAAACGTATTCAACAAGACGTTCAAACTTTAACTGATTTTGGTACACGGCATACACTCAGTGATACGATTTCCGCCACACGAGGTATTGGAGCAGCTCGACGATGGATAAAAACTGAATTTGAAAAAATAAGTGACCAGTGCAATAAGTGCTTGGATGTTTTTTATCAAAAAGATTTTGTTGAAAAAGGTGATAACCCTCGAATAGTTCATGATGTTAATATTGTCAATGTTTTGGCAATTCAAAAAGGAACAAAATTTCCAAATCGCTACATCGTTATGAGTGGAGATATTGATTCTCGAGTCTCAGATCCCAATGATTTCACATCAGACTCACCAGGGGCAAACGATAATGCCTCAGGAATGGCCGGAACCATTGAAGCTGCGCGAGTATTGAGTAACTATACCTTTGATAATAGTATTATTTATGTTGGATTATCAGGAGAGGAACAAGGACTTTATGGAGGCAAAGGATTAGCTGAATTTGCTAAACAAAATAAATGGCAGATAATTGGGATTATGAATAATGATATGATTGGAAACATAAAAGGTATTGACGGAGTCATTGATAATAGAACTTTTAGAATTTTCTCAGAACCTGTACCACCCACAGAAACACAAAAAGAAAGACAAATGAGACGCTTTTATGGTGGTGAAGTTGATGGTGTTTCAAGACAATTAGCACGTTACATCCATAAAAATGTAAAATTATATATGCCAGAAATGAATCCTCTAATGGTTTATCGTCTCGATCGGTTTGGACGTGGTGGACACCACAGACCATTCAATGATGCTGGTTATGCAGGAGTTAGAATTATGGAAGCACACGAAAATTACACGCAGCAACACCAAGATCTACGTGTTGAAAATGGCATTGGCTATGGCGATACGTTTGAGCATGTGAATTTTGCTTACGCAAAAAAACTAACAGCTGTTAACGCAATCAATTTAGCCAGCTTAGCGAGTGCTCCACCGGCACCAAAAAATATAAAAATTGGAGGTATTGTTGAACCATCCGTAAAGTTAAAGTGGGATAAAGCTAAAGACGCTGTTGGCTATAAAATCTACTGGAGAGACACAACATCACCGACTTGGGATTACAGTCGGTATGTTGGTGACATTTCAGAATTTTTACTCAAAGGTATTGTTATAGATAATTTTTTCTTTGGAGTTGCTTCAGTCGGAAAAGACGGCCATGAGAGTTTGATTATATTTCCAAATAAAACATTTTAATGATAGCACAAAGCATGAAAAAAAACATCTTTTTGATTTTAATTTTTTTTTTAAAGCCTTATTCTTCAGCGATATTAGCACAAGGGCTACTTCAAAATAAAACGCTTTTTACAAAACAAGATACCCTAAGAGGCTCCATCACTGAGGAACGTGCTTGGTGGGATCTCAATCATTACCATCTAGATATTAAGGTTGATCCCAAAAAAAAATATATCTCAGGACATAACACTATTCAGTATACCGTTTTGAAAAGTCATTCCATAATGCAAATTGACTTGCAAGCGCCATTAGTTATTACAAAAGTAACTCAAGATAGTATCATATTACCAGTGGAGAGTGTCGGGAGTGCTCATTTTATATCCCTTGCTGAAACTCAAAACGTGGGAGATATTAATTATCTAAAAGTACACTATGAGGGTCATCCACATGAAGCAAAAAATGCCCCTTGGGATGGTGGAGTTTCATGGAAAAAAGACCCCAATGGTAATCATTTTATTGCCACTTCTTGTCAAGGCATAGGGGCGAGTATTTGGTGGCCAAATAAGGATCATATGTACGATGAAGTTGATAGTATGCATATTAGTGTAAATATTCCAAAAAATCTAACAAATATTTCAAATGGAAGACTACTCGACTTAGAACAGCATCATGACGACACAGTAACCTCTCATTGGTTTGTGAGCAACCCTATAAATAACTACGGTGTCAATATAAATATTGGAGACTATGCTCACTTTTCTGAAGTTTTTAATGGAGAAAAAGGAGCATTAGACTTAGACTATTATGTATTAAAAGACAACTTAAAAAAGGCCAAATTACATTTTAAGGACGCTCCAAAAATGATGAGTGCGTTTGAGTTTTGGTTAGGACCTTATCCTTTTTATGAAGATGGTTTTAAATTAGTAGAAGTACCATATTTAGGTATGGAACATCAAAGTTCTATTACTTATGGCAATCAATATTTAAAGGGATATCTTGGAAATGATTTATCAAAAACTGGATGGGGTTTAAAATTTGATTTTATAATAATACACGAAGCAGGGCACGAGTGGTTTGCAAATAATATCACCTATCGAGATATCGCTGATATGTGGATTCATGAAGGGTTTACTGCCTATATTGAAAGTTTGTATTTAGAATATCATTTTGGCAAAAAAGCAGGTAATGAATACGCTGTAGGAAAAGGTCAAGTTATTCGAAATGATAAGCCTATTATTGGTCATTATAACGTAAATAACGAGGGTTCAAGCGACATGTATAACAAAGGCGCTTTTATGCTGCATACCTTGAGGCAACTTATTGGTAATGATGAAAAATGGCGCAACATCTTACGTGGTCTAAACACAACATTTTACCATCAAACGGTAACAACCAAAGAGATTGAAGAATACTTAAGTAAGACGTCTCAAATAAACCTAACTGCATTCTTTAATCAATATCTTCGGGATGTTCGAATACCGACAATTGAATACAAACTACATAATGATAACGTCACCTATCGATACACTAACATTGTCAATAATTTTGACATGCCTGTCAAGTTAAAATTAAAAGAAGGGTACCAATGGATATATCCCAAAGCTGAATGGCAGGACTTGGATCTAAAAGAAACCTCTTTTACCATTGATGAAAACTTCTTAATAAAGTCTGTCAGAGTTAATTAAATACACGAAACTAAAAATTAATGATCTTGATTGGAGCTATATTTCACCTGATGATGTTTACAGGTCATTTATAAAACTACCATACGGATCTTTAAATTGAATGCCTTCAGTGAACCGGTATTTACTTAATTGCTTAAACTCAACTAACGCCCATAATATAAATTCTTTCACAAAATAACTTTCAGTTGCAACTAAATTGGGCTGATACTGGCCTATCAAATCATCTAACGGCACAATTGCATCTAATTTCGCCTTATACTCCTTATCCCTTAATTCATCCAACAACTCAAATCCTTCTTTTTGATTAAAAAACCAAGAAATCAAATCATCATATGGACTTTCCTCACTTTGTTTTTGAAGCTTTTCAATTTTAGGAAAGAATTCTACAAATAAGTGTTTGATTGCCTCTCCTATTAAGTTTTGCGCCACCTGTGAAGCGCCTTCCTGCTCTCCTTCATAAACCAATTCTATTTTACCCGTAATAGCAGGAATTACTCCCATGAAATCACTGAGCCTAACCACTGTCTTATCCTCATTATTTAATAAGGACCGACGTTCGGCAGTACTTATTAAATTCTCGTAAGCAGAAATACTCAAACGTGCACTAATACCACTCTTAGCATCCACATATTCACTCTCTCTAGCCTCAAAGACAATTTGTTCTAATAAATCTTTTGCCAAATCTGGGACTGCAATATTATCTTTTTGCTTTTTTAAAATATTTGCTTCTTGATGGGTTATGGTACGAGCTGTTTCAATATCTAAGGGATAGTGTGTTAGTATTTGAGAACCTATTCTGTCTTTTAATGGCGTCACAATACTTCCTCTGTTGGTATAATCTTCTGGATTTGCCGTAAACACAAATTGAATATCCAAGGGTAATCGTAATTTAAATCCTCTGATCTGAATATCCCCTTCTTGTAAAATATTAAACAAAGCCACTTGAATCCTAGCTTGTAAATCTGGTAATTCATTTATCACAAAAATACATCTGTTAGCTCGAGGAATCATTCCATAATGAATGACACGGTCATCAGCATAACTCAATTTTAAATTGGCTGCTTTAATCGGGTCAACATCTCCGATAATATCGGCCACTGTCACATCTGGGGTTGCGAGTTTTTCAGAAAAACGATCATTTCTATGCAGCCACTCTATAGCAGTGCCGTCTTTATCTTTTTTAATTAATTCAATTGCATATCTTGAAATTGGATGTAATGGATCGTCATTAATTTCTGAGCCTTTAACCACTGGTACATATTCATCTAATAAATTTAGCATTAACCTAGCCAAACGGGTTTTGGCTTGACCTCTAAGACCAAGAAGGTTGATGTTATGTCTCGATAAAATTGCTCTTTCCAATTCAGGTATAACAGTATCGCCGTATCCATGGACTCCATGAAACACATTTTCTTTGTTCATCATTTTTTTTAAAAGATTATCTCGTAATTCATCTTTTATTGATTTTGATTGATATCCTATCTCTTTTAGAGCTCCTAAAGTTGTAATTGTCGTTGTTTTCATAGCTAACCTTTAATTCTTTTTTTTCTATTTGTCTCATAATCTTCAAAAATCATTTCTCCCAGTCCTTTGATTCCAGTGTAAAATGCCTTACCCCTATTAGCTTTGGTAAATTCTTCTACAAAACGCATTAAATATTGATCTTTAGCTATCATGAAAGTTGTGATAGGCATATGTAATTTTCGAGCCTGTTGAGCCATAGCATAGCACTTATTTGTGATATGTGGGTTGAGACCATTACTGTCTTTGTAATAACGTCCATCCGGTAACCGTAAACAACTTGGTTTTCCGTCAGTAATCATAAATATTTGCTTATTAGTGTTTCGCTTACGTCTAAGTAAATCTAACGCTAATTGGAGCCCTGCTACTGTATTTGTATGATAAGGACCTACATTGAGATATGGCAAATCTTTTATTTTAATTGTCCAAGCATCATTACCAAAAACCAATATATCTAGAGAGTCTTTTGGATAGCGGGTTGTTATTAATTCTGCTAATGCCATTGCAACTTTTTTTGCTGGTGTAATACGGTCTTCACCATACAAAATCATACTGTGACTTATATCGATCATAAGCACAGTACTCATTTGAGATTTGTGTTGTGTTTCCTCAACAACCAAATCATCTTCAGTTAACTGAAAATCAATTAGGCCGTTATTAATTTGTGAATTTCTAATGCTTTCGGTCATCGCTACCTTATCAAAAGCATCTCCGAATTGATAGGGTCTGTACTCTCCGCTGTGTTCATCGCCTTTGCCTAACCCATTACTTTTATGATTACCAAAACCTTTTCGCTTAATATTTCCAAAAATTTGATTTAATGCTTGTTGTCTTATGGCACGCTCAGTTTTAGCTGTTATGGTATTTCCTTTTTTACCATTTGGAAGAAGTGTTTCCTGAATAAATCCTTTTTCTTTAAGGTCTTCAATAAAGTCATCAATTGTATAGTCGGGGGTTGTTAATTGGTATTCGACGTCTAATTGACGTAACCAATCAATGGCCTCATCAAAATCACCTGAAGTATGAGTGATAAGTTCTTTAAAAATATCGAATAATTTATCGAAGGGAGACTGTTGGGGTGTGTTGTAATTTTTAAATACAAATCCCTTTTGAAGGACCTTTTTTTTCATAGCATTATAAAAATACTACTTTTTTTAAAGTGAATTTCGTGCATTAACATCGAATTAAGAAATTTCTTAGACCTTTTCGCTAACTTTAGAGCTTTGGTATAAACAATATTCAATACAATGAAAAAATATTCTCTCATTTGTGCTCTTTGTTCTATTTTCATGCTCTCTGCACAAGAAATTTCAATGAATTTATTAGAAAATATGGCGCCGCGAAACATTGGCCCAGGTGGTATGTCAGGACGTGTTACAAGTATTGACGCCGTTCATGCAAATCCTGATATCATGTATGTTGGAACAGCCTCAGGAGGGTTATGGAAATCTACCTCTGGAGGCATCAAATGGGATCCTGTTTTTGATAAAGAATTGACAGCTTCCATAGGCTCCATCGCTATTCAACAATCAAACCCAAGTGTTCTTTGGGTTGGAACAGGTGAGGGAAATCCTCGGAATAGTTTAAACGGTGGATTTGGAATCTATAAATCCATGGATGCAGGTAAGACATGGAAGTCAATGGGATTAGAAAACACGCGACATATTCACCGTGTAATTATTCATCCAACAAATCCTAACGTTGTTTATGCAGCTGCTATAGGGTCTCCATGGGGAGAACATTCTGATCGTGGTGTATACAAAACGACAGATGGGGGTAAGACTTGGAATAACATATTATTCAAAAATGACAAAACTGGTGCTGCCGATCTCATTATGGATCCAACAAATCCGAACAAACTTATTGCAACCATGTGGGAACATAAACGTGATCCCTGGTTTTTTAAATCTGGTGGGAAAGGCTCAGGTCTATACATCACTTATGACGGAGGTGAAAACTGGACAAAAAAAACAAGTCAAGATGGTCTTCCAAAAGGTGAATTAGGTCGTATAGGTGTCGCTATCGCTCCAAGTAAACCGACTGTCGTATATGCCTTAATTGAGTCAGAAAAAAATGCCCTGTATCGCAGCGTGAATGGTGGTGAAAGTTGGAAAAAAATAAACGATGACATGAATCAAATTGGAAATCGACCTTTTTATTACGGTGAAATTCATGTCGACTCAGAGAATGAAAACCGATTATTTTCTGTTTTCACATACATCAATGTTAGTGAAGATGGAGGTAACACTTTCTCCCAATTAATGCCCGCTTATGGTGTCTCCAATGGTGTACATCCCGACCACCATGCCTGGTGGATTCATCCTGAAAACAGTCTTTTTATGATGGACGGAAACGATGGAGGAATGAACATTACCAAAGATGGCGGTAAAACCTGGAGATTTATTGGAAATATTCCAGTTGCACAGTTTTATCACATAAACGTAGATAATGATTTTCCATATAACGTGTATGGAGGTATGCAAGATAACGGATCGTGGCGAGGTCCCGCTTATGTTTGGAGAGCACAAGGTATTCGCAATAGTTATTGGCAGGAAATTAGTTTTGGAGATGGTTTTGATGTCATTCCTGACAAAGACAATTCAAGATTTGGTTGGACGATGAGTCAACAAGGGTCAGTAAGTAGATATGATTGGGAAACTGGGAATAATTACAGTGTACAACCCACTCATCCAAATCCCGACATCACATTGAGATTTAATTGGAATGCAGCAATCAATACTGATCCTTTTGAATCAAGCACTGTTTATTTTGGTAGCCAGTTCGTTCATAAATCATTAGACAAAGGAGAAACTTGGAGTATCATATCGCCAGATTTAACAACAAATAATCCAGAGAAACAAAAGCAAAGTGAAAGTGGTGGTTTAACGATGGATGCAACAGGCGCAGAAAATCATACAACCATACTTGTCATTGAACCATCTCCAATTGAAAAAAATATGATATGGGTTGGAACAGATGATGGTCGCGTACACACAACGCAAGATGGTGGTCAAACCTGGTTGGATGTCTCGAAAAACTTAAAAGGATTACCTGAGGGAAGTTGGATACCACAAATCAAAGCTTCAAACAAAAATAAAGGAGAAGCACTTCTCATTGCAAATGATTACAGACGTTTTAATTACACACCTTATGCTTACCGAACTAAAAATTATGGTAAATCATGGACTAGAATAGTTGATGAAAAAGACGTACAAAGCTATACTTTGTCAATTATTGAAGACATCGAAGAGCCAAATCTAATGTTTTTAGGCACTGATGACGGATTGTATCTATCTATCGATGCAGGTGAAAATTGGAAAAAATGGACTCAAGGCTTTCCTACCGTATCGGTAAAAGATATGGTGATTCATCCAAGAGAACATGATTTAATCATAGGGACGTTTGGTCGTGCTGCCTGGATTTTAGATGATATTCGCCCACTCAGAGCCATTGCTAATTCCAGTACTATTCTCAATGAAAAATTACATCTATTTGATCCCCCAACCGCTTATTTAGCGGCTTATCAACAAGCCACTGGAAGTCGCTTTGGAGCAGATGCTATGTTTAACGGAACCAACAGAAAAAAAGGGGCGCAACTTTCCTATTTTATAAACACCAAAAGTAAGAGTGCAGAAGCTTCAGTAAATGAAAAGGGAGTAAATAAAATTGAATGGGACTCTATTTATATGGATATTTTTCTTGATAAAACATTGATTAGGAGTTTGAAGAAAAGGAGTCCAAAAAAGACAGGTGTTTACAAGTGGATTTGGGGAATGAACGAAAAAGGAGTCGATAGACCATCAAGAAAATTAAGATCAAGTCGTATCGAACCCAGAGGAATCAACGTAAAACCTGGAGTCTATAAAGTTGTGATGCGTTATGGAAATCAACATTCTGAAACATCAATTATCGTAAAAGATGATCCGAGAATAAAACGGGAATTAGATAATGTCACAGAAATTTTTGAGACCTTAAAATCGTTAGAAAACTTACAACAGCTTGCTGCAGATGCTGTTAAGCAATTAGTTGAAAGCCAAACTATTGCAAAACAATATTCAAAAGTACTAGCTCAATTAGATGAAACAAAAAACAAAGTCCATATTGAAACTTCCAAAAATATAAGTGACAAAATAGAGCAGCTCATTGCATTATATCTTGGAACTGTAGATGAACGTCAAGGTATTACGAGAAATCCAGAAATGACTGTGATGCGTAGACTTGGTAAAGCAAGACGTTATGTAGGATCAAGACAAAATGGCATTACATCAACAGAAACGACGTTGATAAATCATGCAGAAAACGACTTAAAAAGAGCCCTTGAAAAAACAAATTTATTTTTTCAAAAAGAATGGTCACCATATAAAAAAGAGATTGAAGGTCTGAACATCACTTTCTTTAAAAATACCGAGATTATTAAAATCAATTAACTAGAAGCAGTTAACAGGAAAAAGGTTAAGAGAACGTGGTTAATTTTATTCAACACGCTGTATTCCTGATGGGTCTTCTATTTTTATTTGCTTTCCTACAGTAGAAATCTGTCCTTCCTTTTTAAATTGGGATAATACTCGAATCGCAGATTCTGTAGCTGTCCCAACTAAACTTGCAAAGTCTTCTCTTAACAGAATAACACTCAGTGTCCCATCCTGATTAGTTCCATAATTACTTTGAATATTCGTCAACACTTCAGCCATTCTTTTCCGAACTGTTTTTTGAGCCATATTTACGATAATATCATCAGCTTCACGCAAATCCAGTGCCATATCTTGAAGAACGTCATAAGTGAATGCTGGATTCTTTTTCAAATCGTTTATAATTTCCGCTTTTGGAATAAAACAAACCTCCATATCATTTAAAGCAACTGCCTGAAGATTTGAACGCTCATCTGACACCAATGACCGCTGACCGAGTAAATCTCCTTTTATCACCAACTTCACGATTTGGTCCTTGCCATTTGCACTTAGCTTGGATAATTTACAAATACCATCCTTAACACAAAAAACTCTATTAAGCATATCCCCTTCATTGAATATTATTTCACCTCTTTTAATTATTTTAGTTGTTTTACAACCAGAAATTCTTAAAAATTTATCTTTCGTTAAAGATTTTAAAGAATTGAACTGTCAGATGATACATTGTTCACATTTATTAATAGGTCGCTAATTAAACTCTAAACTAATCAAAAGAAATTTGTAATTTGACTATTATTCATTTAACTTTCCAATTCAATACTAAATAAAAAACCATGAAAAGATTGCAGTTTTCCCTACTACTTTTAGCATTTTCAATTACCCTAATAAATTGTAAAAATAAAACTAAAAAACAAGAAGCTAATGAAACTGAGAAGACGACTGTATCTTCAGATTCTATGAAAAATAATAACACGACAGTAATTGATAGTCTCAGTGTTTTATTAGACTCCAAAAGCAAAAGTACTGCAAAAGGAAATGTTGTTTTTAGACAACGTTCTAACACCGTTTCCATGACTGCTGTTTTTACTGGATTAGAGGAAGGCATGCATGCCGTTCATCTGCATGAAAAAAGTGATTGTTCATCAGATGATGGTTCATCTGCAGGTGGACACTGGAATCCAATGGCAACACCACATGGTAAGTGGGGAGATGAAAGTGGATATCACAAAGGCGACATTGGCAACTTTTCAGCAGATTCAAATGGTATTGGCACAGTGACATTTTTGACCAAAGAATGGTGTATTGGTTGTGGAGATGACTCGAAAGACATTATTGGCAAATCAATTATTGTACATCAAGGAACTGACGACTTTAAATCCCAACCATCGGGAGCAGCAGGAAGTCGCATAAGTTGCGGAGGAATCATTCAATAAATTAAGAGCAACACCCGTTAAGTTGTATGAATACCTTGATAGTTGATATGAATAGTAAGATGTCACTCAATTGCAACAATGTATTTTATATTTTTTAATAAATAATATATGAATCCTTCAGCTCGCGGTTGGATTGCAAAACTGTTAAACATATTATCAGATGATCAAGAACTTCTGAGTCAATCAGAGCAATCATTCTATGAAAATTTAAGAACCACTGGTTTTGTCTATGGTAATAATAAAAATACGGTGGCTAATTTCATTGATTCTAAAAAATTATCTGATGATGAAATATGTAAAATAAACTTATTTTTATCACTTTACTTTATCCATAATAATTCGAACAGTAACATTCCTTTTTTAGAGAGTATTATTACTTTCTATAAAAATATTAATGTTTACAAATTCTCCTTTTTTAATTTTATATTCAATAGTAAAGAAGACTATAGCTTATTAGAAAAAATATTACATAAACGAATTCAAATAGATGATAATATTTTAATAAAAAATTTTAATTATTTTGTCATAAATGCTCTTCTTTATGTAGACATACTGGCCTATAAAGAATTTCTTTTGCACAATTTCATTTCCCTGAGCTACATACAAAATTTAGAGGCATCTATTGAGGAAAATGTGCTAGAGGTACTCAATTCAAAAATAAATAAAACAACTTATGACCAAAGCCTCATAACGCTTTTAAAATTATCCATGCGATTTCAAAACAACGCTCAGATAAGTCAAAAAGAGGCTGTTAAAAATATAGTAAATTTAAATGAAAAATGGTATTTGTTTGATATTGCTTGTATGGCCACATGGAGTGATAAAGTCATTGATAAAAAAGAACGTCATTATTTAGTTGATTTAGGAAGTAAACTGCATCTCCCTAAAACCACCATTAAACGTTCAATAAACTCAATTAACACCTTTTATAGTATCAACAAAAATAATATTGACCTACTAAGTTCTAGAAATATTGTAGAAAATTTTTATACCAACTCAAGTAAACTGGTGAGTAAATTAGTGTCACGAAATAAAACAAGACTTCAAAAAGAGTTTCGACAGAGTAAAGAACTGATGATACTTATTAGTCAATCTACAGTGAGAGATTTAACCCATGATGAAACTAAGCGTTTACAAAAACAACTTCTTGATATTATTAAAACAATACCAAGCTTGGCGATTTTTTTATTGCCTGGAGGCGCCTTACTACTTCCTTTGTTCATTAAAATAATTCCAAAACTATTACCCTCGGCGTTTGATGATAATCGTATAGAAACTAATAATTGATGGTAGAAATAAAAAGCATATCCAGTAAGACGAGTATTATCGAAGTTTCCGAATTAGCAACATCCATTTGGAGCGAACATTACACTCCAATTATTGGAGCCAAGCAAGTCACCTACATGCTTGATAAATTTCAGTCAGAAAAAGCAATTCATGACCAAATTTCTAAAAATCATTTCCACTATTATGGAATATATTTTAACACTTTATTAATTGGTTATTTTTCAATACGACAAGAACATTCTCAATTATTTTTAAGTAAAATTTATATACTTAAAAATTTTAGAGGACAAGGATATGGAGAAAATGCGATTAATTTTATTATTACATATGCCTCTCAAGCAAATTGCGAAACTATTTATTTAACGGTCAATAAAAATAATATTAACTCCATTAAATTTTATGAAAAATTTGAATTTAAAAAATCTGAATCACTCGTAATTGATATCGGAAATGGATATATCATGGATGATTTTAAAATGATTAGATTTTTATCAAATTAATACAGACTCTCTACCAATTAAACAAATATTTTGGTATTTTTAATTCAAAGTAATTTCTCTAAGAAACATTTTTTATCATGCACTACAATTTAAAGTCTATTGGTTTAACGTTATTAATCGCGAGTTTTAATGTCATAATTGGTCAAATCACTCCAAAAGAATCTTCCATCCCTACAGATTTTTATCAACAACTAGAATGGCGAAATATAGGTCCCTATCGTGGTGGTCGTTCTCTTGGAGCAGCAGGAAGTCCTGGAAGAATGAATGAGTATTATTTTGGAGCAACAGGTGGCGGCCTTTGGAAAACTGTTGACGGTGGTACTGAATGGTTTCCCGTGACTGATGGCCAAATTACAAGTTCATCTGTTGGAGCTGTTGCAGTTGCTGAAACGAACCCTGACATTGTTTACATCGGAATGGGAGAAGTTCAATTGAGAGGTAGTATCACTCAAGGCGATGGTATATACAAAACACTTGATGGCGGAAAAACTTGGCGCCATTTAGGATTAGAGGAAACACAAGCAATTGCTCGAATTCGAGTACATCCTACCAACCCTGACATCGTCTATGTTGCCGCATTGGGTCATCCTTACGGGGATAATTCTGAGCGTGGTGTCTTCAAAAGTACAGATGGTGGAAATACTTGGGAAAAAACTCTTTTTGTAAGTGAAAAAGCCGGTGCTGTAGATTTAATTATTGACCGTAATAATCCAAATGTTTTGTATGCAAGTACCTGGCAAGTACAACGGAAAGCATGGAAAATGTGGGGAGGAGGGCCAGATTGTAAACTTTGGAAAAGTGTGGATGGTGGTGATACATGGGCCGATTTAACAGGCAATGCAGGTATGCCAAAAGGACCGATAGGTAAAATTGGAGTTACCGTTTCACCTGCTGACTCTAATAGAGTTTGGGCTATCATTGAAGCCAACGAGGGCGGTGTATTCCGTTCTGATGATGCTGGTAAAACATGGATACGTACCAATGATGAACGTAAATTGAGACAACGAGCATTTTATTATTCTCGAATTTATGCAGACCCACTAGATAAAAACATTGTTTATGGTTTAAATACAGGGCTATACAAGTCCTTAGACGGTGGTAAAACTTTTGATATCACGATAAAAGTACCCCATGGAGATAATCATGATTTATGGATTGACCCTAACAATCCAAAACGTATGATAAATGCGAATGATGGAGGAGGAAATATCACTATTAATGGAGGTGAAAGTTGGACAGAACAAGATTATGTGACCACTCAATTGTACCATGTCATGACAACTTCAGATATCCCGTATCATGTTGCTGGTGCACAACAAGACAATAGTACTGTTGCTGTTCCAAGTGATGGATGGGGTCATAAACAAGGAAGAGGACCTAATCATGGTTGGTATTATTCTGTTGGTGGTGGTGAGAGTGGTTGGATTACACAACACCCCAGTAAGCCTGATGTTTTCTATGCTGGTAGCCAAGGTGCTCTCCTAACACGTTACAATCGAAATACTGGACAAATTAGAGATATTCAAGTTTATCCTCGCTTTTTTTCAGGAGAACCAGCGAGCGCCCTTCCTGAGCGCTGGCAATGGACATTTCCAATTATGTTTGCCCCACAGGACGATAATATCATGTACACCTGTTCTCAACATGTGTGGAAAACACGCAATGACGGTCAAACTTGGGAGCGAATTAGTCCTGATTTAACCTATGCTGACCCATCAACATTAGGAAAAACTGGAGGGGTAATCACCATGGACATGAATGGCCCTGAAATTTACGCTACTGTTTTTGCTCTTGCACCGTCAAATCATGATATCAAAACAATATGGGCAGGATCAGATGATGGAAAAATGCACATTACTCGAAACGGTGGAGAAACCTGGGAAGATATTACTCCAAAAGAACTACCAAAATTTTCTAGAATTAGTATTATTGACGAATCTCGACACAAACCAGGTACTTTATACCTCGCAGCAAACCGCTATCAAGTTGATGACAGAGCTCCGTATGTTTTTAAAACTCATGACTACGGAAAAACATGGACAAAAATCATTAATGGTATTGCTGAAGGGCATTTTGCACGAGCCATAAGAGAAGACGTTGTTCGTCCAGGTTTATTGTTTTTAGCTACAGAACACGGGGTTTATTTCTCAATTAATGATGGTCAAAAATGGCAAAAAATTCAGTTGAATCTACCTGATACTCCTGTAAGAGACTTGGTGATTAAAGATAATGATATTGTAATCGGAACACATGGACGTGGATTTTGGATTCTTGATGATATTCAACCGATACGTCAATATCAGCAATCTATATCCAATAAATCTGTTTTTCTTTTTGAGCCAGCAGATGCTATACGAGGTGTTTATGATGCAAAAATTCAATATTATTTAGAAAAAGAATTTGATAAGGTCACATTTGAAATATTAGATAGAAACAACCGTGTTATATCAACTCACATTGGAGATAAACCTGAGTATCAACCCGACCCTAATGTTCCTTGGTGGCGACGAGGCGGCTCATCAAAACCGACTACTGCTAAAGGCTTAAATAATTTCACATGGGATTTACGTTATCCAGGTGCAACCACCTTCGATGGCATGATTATTTGGAGTGCTCAACCTAAACGAGGGCCAAAAGCTCCGCCGGGTAATTATAAAGTAAAAATGACTGCCGGTGATTATACACAAACTTATGATTTTGATATTCATATTAACCCAAATTTAAAAGAAATCGCCGAATCTGATTTACATGAGCAATTTACCTTAGCATCAAAAATAATGAATAAAACAAGCGATGCCAACCAAGCTGTCATAACAATCAGACTCATAAAGGCTCAAATTAAAAAAGCTGATTACGTTTCTACCTCAGCTTACAAAAAAACGATTATACCTTTTGTTGAAAAAATTTCAAATATAGAAGAAACCCTTTACCAAGTTAAAAATCAGTCAGGACAAGATCCATTAAATTTTCCTATAAAATTAAATAATAGACTTGCGTCCTTAAGACGAAGCGTAGAAAACGGCGATGCAAAACCAACCGATGGTGCCTATGAGGTATTTGAAGAGCTATCCATTGAACTGGATAAAAATCTTGATCAATTAAAAAATCTCTTAGAAACAGAGGTTCCAACAATAAATAAGCTCTTAAAAAAACCATTAGAATTCAAATAACACTTATTGTTTAAATATAAAAGTATCTAAAAATACGGTCATTGATTAACAAGTGTATCCCTCTTAAATATCATTTGGCATCCATTTATATGGTAAAAATGAGTAATGACAGCTACTCCGCAAAAAGGTTCAAAATAGTAGCAAGGGTGAAATTATAAAATACCGTAACTTAATCCAACCTACAATAAATTAGATACAGTCCTCCCATTTTATTTCCGAATGTATGATATCTTATCAAGTCTATATTATTTATATTATTAATTGCATTTAACAATAAATGACATATATTTGAATTATAACCTTAAAAACAACAACCAATGAAAAAATTATTAACAACCATTTTCTTATTAAGTGCAATGATAACAATGGCTCAAAAAACAGTATCAATGCACATGTATATTAATGTAGCGCCAGAAAACCAAGAGACATTTGAACGTCTTGAAATAGATTATTGGTCAAAAGTAGCTAAAGAGGAAATTAAAAAAGGAAACATGACCGGTTGGGGTTTGATGAAAAATATAGGACTAAACGAAAATAATTCTGACGCTAATTACCTTATTGTGAATACCTTTAAAGACTTAGAACAAGCATTCTCCAGTCAAGCAAATTGGGACACCAGTATTTTAGGTGTCACTGCAGAAGATATTAGTACTGAAAATATTCGCGAGGTGAAAGCCATCAGATGGTATCAAAACGAAAGTTCTATTGATGGTAATGATACAAATTTTACCATATTTAATTATGGTAGACCAAATAGTGTTGCTGATTTTGTAAATGAGAATAAAAACATTTATCGTGACATTCATATTTCAATGCAAAAGAACACGAAATTAGATAGTTGGGGGGTTCATACAAGAATACATCCAAAGGGCACTGCCAGTAAAGCATCAATATTCACGCGTGATGGATTTTCAACTTTATTGGATGCGATGGCGTATCTTTCATACAAGGATGACAATACCTATCAAAAAATGGCTTCAAAATCTAAAATGAATGAAATTTTACCTGATGGCTTTGGTTATACAATCATAAGGAAAACATTACTTTGGGTTAATTAATACATTTAAAAATATCAATAAAAAACCCTTCAAATAATTTGAAGGGTTTTTTATTGATAAGTATTCTTTTTTAGTACACTATTTTCAAATAGATACAGTATTAACAGGACAATAAAATCTTTTTTAGCTAGAATACAAACTAGCATCTGTGAAAATCAAACATAAACAAATACCTTAATTTTTATCTTCTAATAAAGGAACAAATCTAAAATCTCCAAATTCATGTTTTTCAAATTGCTTAACACCTTTTCGAATTATTAAAGTCATAACCTGAACCTTATCTCCTACAGGAATCACCAAACGGCCACCCAGTCTTAGTTGGCTCAATAGTGGTTTGGGTACAAATGGAGCACCTGCAGTCACGATAATACCGTCAAAGGGTGCCTGTTCAGTTAAGCCTTTATAACCATCACCAAAAATAAGTTGTTTTGGGCGATAGCCTAGTTTGGGTAAAAAAAGTTTGGTTTTTTTAAATAACTCCAATTGTCTTTCAATACTGTACACCCTGGCTCCCAACTCACAAAGAACTGCAGATTGGTATCCGCTACCTGTGCCTATCTCGAGTATTTTATTTCCTTTATTTACTTTTAAAAGTTCTGTCTGAAAAGCGACCGTATACGGTTGTGAAATGGTTTGATCTGCACCAATTGGGAAAGCTTTATCCTGATACGCGTGATCCAAAAAACTTGAATCCATAAAAAGGTGTCGTGGAATATTTTGAATTGCATCAAGTACAAATTTATCATTTATCCCCTTGTTTTTTAAAATACTAACAAGCTGCTTTCGCAATCCTTGGTGCTTAAATGTGTCCTTCAAAAAGTGTGTATTTATAAAAACTAAAAATAAACGAATCATCATAAAGTTCAAACGGTTTTTCCCATTTTCTTTTTCTTTTTTTTGTCTCAAAAAAGCTATTTTTGTCTAAAATTATATTTATGTTAAAAGCGGGCGTTCTCGGTGCTGGTCATCTTGGTAAAATTCATTTAAGACTCCTCGATCAGTCAGACCAATATGAACTTGTTGGTTTTTATGATCCTGACAAAAACAATGGCAAAAAAGTTGAATCAGAATTTGGCTTTAAGTTCTTTGAGTCAATGGATAACCTTATCGACGCTGTTGATATGGTGGACATTGTAACTCCTACTCTTTCTCATTATGACTGCGCTGTAAAAAGCATTAAGAAAGGCAAACACATTTTTATCGAGAAACCAATCACCAACACGGTTGAAGAAGCTGAAAACATTAGATCATTACTATCTGATTACAATTTAAAAGGGCAAGTTGGGCATGTTGAGCGTTTTAATCCTGCTTTTAAAGCCATAAAACACCAATTGAAAAGTCCGATGTTCATTGAGACGCATCGATTAGCCGAATTTAACCCGAGGGGTACAGATGTTCCTGTTGTTTTAGATTTAATGATTCATGACATCGATATCATATTGAGTGTTGTTAAATCAACGGTTAAACACGTGTCTGCAAGTGGTGTATCTGTTTTAAGTGAAACCCCAGACATAGCAAACGCACGGCTTGAATTTGAGAATGGGTGTGTTGCTAATTTAACAGCAAGTAGAATTTCATTAAAAAATATGCGTAAAACGCGATTTTTTCAAAAAGATGCTTACATATCAGTGGACTTTCTAGAAAAAAAATGTGAAGTGGTTAAAATGAAAGATGCTCCAGAAAATCCTGGTGATTTTGATATGATCCTTCAAAATGCTGAAGGTGTCAAAAAACAAATTTACTTTGATAATCCTACTGTCGATAATAACAATGCCATTCTTGACGAATTAGATACCTTTGCAGAAGCAATAAATAATCAAACTACACCCATTGTAACACTTCACGATGGTACCGAAGCTTTGCGTGTAGCAACTCAAATCATTAATAGTTTTTAAAAAATACGTATATGAAAAATGTGGCCGTCATTGGAGCAGGAACAATGGGTAATGGAATTGCTCACACCTTTGCCCAAAATGGATTTAAGGTTCAATTGATAGATATCAGTGAAGCTTCTCTCAAGAAAGGGATTAACACCATTACAAAGAATTTGGAAAGAATGGTGGCAAAAAATATAATCACCTTAGATAAAAAAGAAGAAACTCTTAATAATATTTCAGTATACACAAGCATTAAAGAGGGTGTTGAATACGCGAGTCTTGTTGTCGAAGCCGCCACTGAAAATAAAACATTGAAATTTCAAATATTTAAACAATTAGATGAAGCGTGTCCTGATGATACTATTTTAGCAACCAATACCTCATCTATTTCCATCACAGAAATTGCCTCAATGACCTCAAGACCCGCTATGGTTATTGGTATGCATTTTATGAACCCTGTCCCACTAATGAATTTGGTTGAGATAATTCGAGGTTATAATACAAGTGACGAGGTTACAAATTTGATCATGACATTGTCTAAATCATTAGGAAAAACGCCCGTTGAGGTTAATGATTATCCGGGATTTGTTGCTAACAGAATATTGATACCAATGTTAAATGAAGCTATTGAAACACTTTTTAACGGTGTTGCTGGTGTGTTAGAAATTGACACGGTCATGAAACTCGGCATGGCACATCCTATGGGACCATTGCAACTCGCAGACTTTATTGGGTTAGATGTTTGCCTTTCAATTCTGAATGTTATGTATGACGGTTATAAAAATCCTAAATATGCCCCATGTCCTTTATTAGTTAATATGGTTAATGCAGGAAAGCTAGGACTAAAAACGGGTAGCGGTTTTTATGATTACTCCAAAACTCGTAAAGCCGAACATGTAGCTAAACAATTCTCATAGACCATGAGTATCAAATCAAATCTAGCTGCAGTTAGGAAACAACTTATGAATGATACCATCTTGGTTGCTGTTTCCAAAACAAAGCCAGTGAGCGCTATTTTGGAGGCTTATCAAGAAGGACAACGTATCTTTGGGGAAAATAAAGTTCAAGAAATGGTGGAGAAATACCATGAAATGCCCAAGGATATTCATTGGCATATGATTGGACACCTGCAACGTAACAAAGTAAAACACATTGCGAGTTTTGTAACACTTATTCATGGCGTTGATAATTTTAAATTATTAAAAGAAATTAATAAACAAGCAGAAAAACAACACAGAATTATAAATTGCTTATTTCAAATTAAAATTGCTAGCGAAGATTCAAAATTTGGTATGACCGAGCAGGAACTCACCACCATTATTCAATCTGAAGAATTTTTGAGTTTAGAACACATTCGCATTAAAGGCTTGATGGGAATGGCAACTTTTACTGATGACGACAGCCAAATTAAAAAAGAATTCTTAGAACTAAAAAGACTATTTGAATCGTTGAAGGAAGTACATTACCCCACTATGAATTTAGAAACTTTATCCATGGGTATGAGTGGTGATTTTAAATTAGCTATGGCATGTGGAAGTAATATGGTAAGAATAGGGAGTACCATTTTTGGCACTAGATAAGTTACACGATAAAAACAAAATTATTTACGCAATTTTAGACATAGAAACCACAGGAGGCAAATACAATGAGGAAGGTATTACCGAAATTGCCATTTATAAATTTGATGGACATGCCGTTATTGATCAGTTCATAAGTTTAGTTAATCCTGAAAGAGAGATTCAGCCATTTGTTGTTAATCTAACAGGAATCAACAAAAATATGCTGAAAAATGCTCCTAAATTTTTTGAGGTTGCAAAACGTATCGTTGAAATTACTGAAGATTGTATCATTGTTGCTCATAATGCTAAATTTGATCACAGAATTCTCAAAGCAGAATTTGAACGTCTCGGATTTGAATTTAAAAGACGTACACTCTGTACAGTCGAGTTATCAAAAGAACTTATTCCAGGGCAACAATCATACAGCCTAGGTAAATTGGCAAGATCTTTAGGGATTCCTGTTAGCGACAGACACCGTGCTTCTGGTGACGCACTGGCGACGGTTACACTGTTTAAAATGTTGCTAGCAAAGGACTCTAAAAAAAATATCATACAAGAGTCTATTAGATTTGAACCCAAATTTCAAATGGAGCCAAGACTCAAAGATATTATCGATAGTTTACCTTCAATTACTGGAGTTTATTATATGCATAGATCCAATGGCGAAATTATCTACATTGGAAAAAGTAAAAATATTAAAAGCCGAATAAACCAACATTTTACTGGAACAAACAGGAAATCAAAAAAAATGCAACTTCAAGTGGCGGCAGTAACTTACGAAAGTACAGGCAGTGAACTTGTGGCTCTTTTAAAAGAAAGTGAAGAAATTAAAAAAAATAAGCCCATTTTTAACAGAGCGCAACGGCGAACCATTTTCACTTATGGCTTATTTAGTTTTAAGGACGGTGATGGTTACCTAAATCTAAAATTATCAAAAATAGATGGTAAAGAGAGGCCAATAACTACTTTTGCCAACTTGCAGAGTGGTAAAAGTTTTATGACGAAAACAGTTGATAAACACACCCTGTGTCAAAAACTCACAGGTATGTATCAAACCTCAAGTAACTGTTTTAATTATACCATAAAACAATGTTATGGAGCTTGTATAAAGGATGAATCGGTAAATAATTATAATGACCGAGTTTCAAAAATAATCGAATTTCATAGTTTTGAAAATCAAAATATGGTTATCATTGATCAAGGAAGAGACCATGATGAACGTAGTGCAATTTTAATTGAAAATGGTGTCTATCAAGGATTTGGTTTTTATAATTTGAACTATCAAATTCACAACATTGATATTTTAAAAAATATCATCACACCTATGCAACATAATAAAGATTCACAACATATTATTCAAAGTTACATGAGACGTAACAAGCGACTCAAAGTACTTAAATTGGGTAATCCTTAATCTTTTATTACATTTGGTTTCCATGAACACTCATAAATCAAACAAAAAAAGTAATTGGAAGCATTTACTCCATGAGGTAATATATGAGGCGGATACGCCAAAAGGTAAAGTCTTTGACATCCTGTTGCTTCTAACAATTATTGCAAGTATTGTGTTGGTAATGCTTGAGAGTGTTGAAAGTTTTGATTCTAAATATCACGACTTTTTAAATGTTTCTGAATGGATCATAACCATTCTTTTTTCAATAGAATATATTGCTAGAATTATTGCTGTTAAACATCCTTTAAAATATATTTTTAGCTTTTACGGAATTATTGATTTACTGTCAACAATTCCAAAGTATTTATCCATTTTCTTAATTGGAACACACTCTTTAATTGCTTTGAGAGCACTAAGATTAATGCGTATTTTCCGAATTTTGAAACTCGCAAGATTTATTGGAGAGTCAACAAACTTCGCCAGAGCACTAAAAGCTAGTAAGGCAAAGATTGCTGTATTTCTCCTATTTGTTATAATTTTATGCATCGTTTTAGGCACTGTGATGTACCTCGTGGAAAGTGATCAAGATAGTGGCTTCACAAGTATTCCAAGGAGTGTTTATTGGGCCATTGTTACTCTTACAACCGTTGGGTATGGAGATATTGCACCAATTACTGCACTAGGTCAATTTATTGCGTCAATCATAATGATAATGGGGTACGGAATAATTGCAATTCCTACCGGAATTGTATCTTCTCAGATGACTAGATTTAACCGAAAAAGTATCGCGACCAATACTCAATCCTGCTCAAATTGCCTGGTAGACACACATAATGATAATGCAGAATTTTGTTACAACTGTGGAAACAAATTAAATGAGTAAGTATCTAATTGCCATCGTTGGGCCTACTGCAATCGGTAAAACCTCACTAAGCATTGCACTTGCTCAATTTTTTAATACAGACATCATTTCTGCTGATTCTAGACAATTCTACAAAGAACTCCATATTGGAACGGCCGCTCCTAATAGTAAAGAACTCAAGCAAGCCAAGCACCATTTTATTCATCATAAATCTGTTTTAGATGAGTATAGTGTTGGAGATTTTGAACGAGAAGCACTCAGTGTTTTAGAGTCGTTATTTAAATCAAATAACGTCGTCGTTTTGGTGGGTGGTTCTGGACTATACATCGATGCAATTTTAAAAGGGTTAGATACTTTTCCAAAAATTGAAAAATCAATTAGAGAACAACTAAATAAGGATTTGAAAACTTCAGGACTTTTGTCCCTACAAAATAAATTAAAAGTATTAGATAGGATTTCTTATGAAAAAATTGCAATTGACAACCCACATCGCGTCATAAGAGCTTTAGAAATCTGTATCGGTACCGGAAAACCTTATTCGTCATATTTAACACAACATAATAGTCAACGTCCATTTACAACCATAGCCATTGGACTTACAGCTGAACGAGATATCATCTACCAACGTATTAACGAACGTGTTGATGTCATGATGAAAGATGGCCTTTTGTTGGAAGTAAAAAATCTAATAAAATATAAGCAATTAAATGCTTTAAATACAGTAGGTTATAAAGAGTTATTTCAATTTATTGACAATACTATTAACTTAGATGAAGCCGTATCAGAAATTAAGAAAAACACCAGACGCTATGCAAAGAGACAACTTACATGGTTTAATAAAAATTCAGAAATCCAGTGGTTTGATATTAATCATGATACTAACAACATTATTGATTACATCAATGAAAAAATCCAATTTAAAGATTAATTTAAATTGGATTCTTGTAGTATCGATAATCTTGTTAATTATTTTAGATTTTGGTTTACCACTAATCTAAAACCTTCCCCATGAATGTTTAAAATTTCAACATTTCCATCAACTTTAAGATATTTTCTCAACTTCGCGATATACACATCCATACTTCTCGAGGTAAAGTAATTATCGTCTCTCCAAATTTTTGTTAACGCCAGTTCCCTCGGCATTAGGTCATTTTCATGAAGTGCCAATAATCGTAATAGCTCATTTTCTTTAGGTGAAAGCTTCGTAGGATCTCCTCCTTTATACTTTAAAAATCTCAACTTAGAATTTAAATGAAAATTCCCAATTTCAAATTCAAATTGCTTACTGTCTGCGACACTGTCAGTGGCTTTGCGTTGAATGATTGCTTTTATTTTCATCAATAACACCTCGCTGTCAAAAGGCTTATTTAGATAATCATCAGCTCCCACTTTGTAGCCTTTCAAGACATCTTCCTTCATGGCTTTGGCTGTCAAAAAGATGATAGGGACATCCGTATTTTTTTCTCGTATTTCCTTGGCAAGCGTAAATCCATCTTTGTAAGGCATCATCACATCGAGTATGCACAAGTCATAATCATCTCTTTTAAACTTCTCAAACCCTTCCATACCATTTTTAGCATGTACGACGTCATAGTCATTCATCATTAAATAGTCTCTCAAAACAGTCCCAAAATTAGGATCATCTTCTACTAGTAAAATTTTTTTGTTTACTTCTTCCATAACTTTCTTATGATATTAACGGCAGTTTAATAATAAAGGTACTACCATGTCCTTTTTCACTTTCAACACTAACATGACCTGAGTGATCATCGACGATACGCTTGACATAAGCGAGACCTAAGCCGTGACCTTTCACATTATGAACATCGCCTGTATGCTCTCTGTAAAATTTCTCAAACACTCTTTTTGACACTGACTTTGTCATCCCACTACCACGGTCACTTATTTTTAATATAATATTATTTCCAATATTTTCGGTTGTCATATTTATTTCTGGTTTACCATTTGTATATTTTACAGCGTTATCTAAGATATTTACAATAACATTAGTAAAATGAGTTTCATTGGCTAACACCGATGATAGTTTTGCATCTAAATTTGTATTAATATAACCATTTCTATTTTCAACAATTAATTCAATGTGCGTGATGGCATCTAAAATTAATTCATGTAAATCAACTTGATCTTTACTTATATTTAATTCATTTTTTTCAAGTTTTGATATTCGCAGAACATTTTCAACCTGTGCGTGCATTCTATTATTTTCATCTTTAATCATTTTAAGGTAACGTTTCACTTTATCCTCATCACCAATAATTTTTGGATTTTTAATTGCATCTAAAGCCAAACTTATGGTGGCAATTGGCGTCTTAAATTCATGTGTCATGTTATTTATAAAATCCGTTTTAATCTGTGCTATCTTTCGCTGTTTAATTAATTGATAAATGGCACTCGTATAAGCTATGATAATGATGGTTGTAAAAATTATTGACAACAAAGCCAATCCTAAAATAGATGATAAAATAAAGCGATTTCGTTTAGGAAAATTTACATACAACTTATATTCACTCTCATCGTTGTTATCCAAAAAAATTGGAACCCCGTAAGAAATATCTTGTAACAATTCAAAATTTTCTGTTTGAACTTTTGTTGCCAAATCCTTGTGATAAATAGAATATTCAAAAGTGATATCAATGTTGTTATCTTTAAGCTTTTGGGATAACAAATCCGATAAATCATTTCTTGAGACACGCAAATGTATTGGTGACCGTTTGGCCATATCTTTATACGCTGTTTCAAACATCACCTCTTTACTTCGAGAAATTTGTGCTGATTGTAATAACAACGCTTCTGGTGACACTTCTAAAGATGCTGCATTACTATTCCCATCAAAGTTGTCGTAACTGTTTTTTCTAGAAATACGTGTTTCTCGTTCATTCGATATTCGTGTAATATTAATACTATCTAAACCGATGTCAATGAACGATGGAATTTTAAAATTTTCCTCTAAAATTCCGTTTCTGTAAATGAGAGTTTCGTTTGAATTAAGATCATCCTGAATAATCCACAAATTTCTAATATCAGTGGTATCAACCTGAACTCCCTTTTCTGCCATCAGCTCTCTGAAACGAAACGCATATTCCTTATACTCTAATTCCTCTATAGTGGTGGCAGTAGAGCTTAAAACACGCTTCACTTTGTCAGTAAACTGTTCCTCTTCATTCTTCACCGTATTGTTAATGTGATACGCCTGTACAAAAATAATTCCTATCAAAGACAGACTCATTAGTATCACTAACAAGACAAATAACCTTTTACTCATTGTTCAAAATTAACATTTTAACATTTAGTATATTGAGCATTTAACCTTACCTTAACAAAAATGTTAAATTTTAATTGAAACTACAGTTTTTTAAGTAGTTTTTCGTGAATTTCCTTTACTAACAATTTTGTTTGCTTCAAATTAGTGTTTTCAATAACAAAATCCGACATTTTAATTTTTTTCTTATCGCTCCATTGGTTGTTCATTATCGCCTTAATTTGTTTTTTTGACTTTATATCACGTTGCATGATTCGTCTTATTTTACATTCTTCAGGAGCCACAACGGTGATAATTGCATCTAGTGATTTATAACTACCGTTCTCAAAAAAAATAGCAGCTTCCTTAATCACATAAGGGCTTTCTTGGAGACCTAACCATTTATTAAAATGAATAGCAACTACTGGATGAACAATATTGTTTATGGCCTTGAGTGTTGTTTTATCTTTAAAAATAGACTCAGATATAAGCAGCTTATTTAATTGTCCATTTTCATATACCTTTGGGCCAAATAAGGATATTAACTCACTTTTTAAAAGAGATGATTCTAACATTAATTTTTGCGCCTCATCATCAGCAATATAAATGGGAACACCAAGTTCTTTAAAAAAATTAGCCACCGTAGTTTTGCCACTTCCAATACCTCCTGTTAGACCAACTATATACGGTAACACTTTCATTTTTTAATAATAAATTCAATTGACTTTGTACCTAACCTGACGTTCTTTACCTGTGTAGGTTTTTCAATAACTTTTGGAATTAATTGATTTTCAAAATCATTTAAGGTGCCAAAATCACATTCAACTTTAAAACTATTAATAGAAATGTTACCGTAATTTTCAAGGCTTGTGTAAAAAATAACCTCAATTTCTTTCGGAAAATAATTAATTGATAAATTTTCTGGTAGATTAGTAATTCTCACTGGTACAAAAATAGATCCCTCAGTAAACTTTGTGACTGCACCAAATACCTCAACCTGACTTGATGACACCAAAAAGTCATCGCTGTTGTTTGGCAAATTTAGAGTTACAATAAAGTTAATATCGCTGTTAACATCACTTAGAGATAGTGTTTCTGTTTTAATTTGTTTTAAGGTATCTATGACCATTTTGGAACCAATGACGTCTATGGAATCTGGTTCAAGAACATACGAATCGTCAATATCAAATCCTGACGCAAATTTTATATTTTGTTCTAAAACTACAGGAAGTCGCTTGATAAATCGTGCATCATAATTAAATTTAATAGTGTCTGGTTTTAATGCGTTTATAGAAGTTGCTACATTAAATTGATTCACAATACTTTGAAATTGGCTATTCTTGGTCCATACATAGTGCTTTTTATCACGCTTAATGGTACTAAAATCAAAATTTAATTGAGGATCAATGAGATAATATTTAAGTAAATTAAAACCAGAACTGGTTAAAGTTACATCAAGCATTTGAACCGAATCTTTGAGAATAACGTATTGACTTGGTACATTGGTCATTTCAATATCAAAAGAAATTGTTTTTGTGTAATCTTTGGATAATTTTGTCAATAGAGAGAAAAGCAAAGCCAATAAGACAAAAACTAGAAGTACATTAATTTTTTTACTTTTAAATAATCTTGATATATGAATTTTTAGTCGTGACATCATGTTGCTTTAAAAAATAATTCAGGAAAGCGCGCTTCTATATTATAATTGGACGACATTAATCGCACTGTAGACTTCAAAAATCCTTTTCCATAACCAAAAAATTGAATACCAATAGCGACTAAAGATAATAAAGAAACTATGATGTTTTTTGTCGCATTAAAGGCCATAAAAAAAGCTGTCAAAAAATAGACCCCTAGTAAAAATACCGGCCAATATATAGCATTTACAGCCAAGATAATTGCTAGTACAGATCCCAAACTAAACAACGTTGGAAACCAATAAGTGATACTCCTGGTATGAGGGTGCCATGTATTCAATATAGGTCTCACCAATCCAAACTTGTAAACTTGGTGATAAAATTTAGTGAGAGAAATACGACGTTTATGATAGACATAAGCCTTTGAAATTAAGACCGTTTTAAATCCCAATTTATTTAATCTAATAGATAAGTCAGGGTCTTCACCTGGATGAATATTTCCAAAACCACTAGTTGCCTCAAACGCTTTTTTAGACAAACCCATATTAAAACTTCTTGGTTGAAAAGTATTCACACTGCGATGTTTGCCCCGAATACCACCCGTTGAAATAAAAGATGTTAAAGAAAAATTAATCGCTTTTTGAATAGGACTAAATGACGAGTGTGCAGCATCTGGACCACCAAAGCAGTCTATTTGTGAAACAGTGAGGTGCTGAAGTACTGTGTTTAAATAGTGTGTTGGTAATAAACAATCTGAATCTAAAATGATAAAAAAACTGCCCTTAGCCATACGCATACCGACATTTCTTGAATCACCGGGACCAGAATTTACTTTGGTATGATAAGAAATATCTAAATGCTGTGAATATTGTAAAATAATACTGTGAGATGTTATTGTAGAACCATCTTCAATAATGACAATCTCAAACTTATGATCTCCTTCAAGTAGCAAAAAACTTTCAAGAAGCTCTTTAATTTCATCAGGTCTGTTAAAAACCGGAATGATAAATGATATATCCTTGGCTGTCATACGAACAAAGATAATTAAACAGGAGTTAACACCCTCAAAAAAAAAGCCACCAAATAATTGGTGGCTTTTCATAAATAATATTAAAGTTATTGCTTAATTATACGAACTGTTTGGGTTGAAGTTCCAATAATCACTTGTACAAAATAAGCACCTGATTGCAATTTAGACATGTCTAATTGACTGTCAAATGCTTGAGGTTGTGAACGCATCACTTCTTGCCCAAGCATGTTATAGACTTTTACGTCATCAATATTATTTTGGGCGTTTAAAGTTAGCACATTATTTACAGGGTTTGGACTGTATTTAAAAGTATCTTTTAAACTTAAATCATTATTGCTTAAGGTTGCGCTGTAAGCTGAAATAGTGATATTAAGAATATCGTTTCCACTGTATTCAAAAACTCGTGCAAACAAAGTTTGACCAGCTAGCAACGGATCTGAAATAGTCACAGATGAGTAAAAATTCCCCGAACCAGCATTAATATCATCATTACAATCAACCGCAACTAAAGAACCACAAGATCCGGAGTATATTTGCATACCCGTATCTCCTCCAGCAGGTCCCTGAACTTCAATTGTAAGATTACCATCACTAGGAATTACTACAGAATACCAAATATCTCCACCCCGACCTGAAGCATCAGTTGGGTCATATTGTGAACAGCTAGGAAGAGGCTGTTCTCCTGAATCAGAGCCTAACCATTGTGATTGCCCACTTATCGGATTCGAATTAAATTCAGTTCCGTTGACTAAAGGTGTAGCTGTAGAGCATAAATCATTTGATGGTGCCGAAGCAGCTTCTGAAGTAAAAGACCACTCAGGACATCCTGTAGCACCACCCCCATTACCTATTGGAACAACTTGCCAATAATAAGTAGTTTCTGGACTAATACCGACAATATCGATAGATGTAGAAGTTACCGTAGATAACAAACTTAAAGCCCCTGGTGTAGTGCCAAAGTAAAATTCGTAACTATTCGCTGGTTCTCCACTGGCTGCTGCCTCCCAAGAAAAAGAAATCAGAGCTGGCCCTGAAAACGCACCCTCATCGGTATCTGCGGGTGAAGGCGTGGTAACACAATCTGGTGGTAAAACAAAAAGATTTAATACTACACTGATGTTAGACCAAGAAGCTGAAGAACCCGCATAAGATTGATTTAAATTAACAGATAATGTACCATCTACATCAGGATTATAGTTTCCATTAAATGGAATTGTGAAGGTTAATGTTGTTGCATTTGAATTAAAAGCATCTCCATCTGAAGCGTCATATAAAGCTGTAGCTCCATCTGCAGTAGTCGCTAGCATACCACTTTCAGCAGACCAAGCACCGCTGATGTTTTCCCAATCTGCGGTAATCGTAGCACTTGAATAGATGCCAGAGTCTACGCCCGCGGAGTTAGCTAAGTTGTTTAAATCAATTGTTTCTTGAGTTCCGCTCGCGACCGTGATAGGTCCTGCCTCCGTTGGAAGTGTAAATTGCGCGGAAGCAGTTACAGTGATTAAAATCGTAAATAATAAAGTAATTTTTTTCATATTTTGCTGAGTTATAAGTTAGTTGTTATAAAAATATGTTAAAAAGGTCAATAAATATAAAAGTTAAAAAGGCTAATCGATGAAATACCAATAAAGAGGTTGTACACCATAAAAATGCAATAATACCCAAAAAAAAGAATGCTTTCTTTGTGAAAAACATTCATTTTTAAAAATTATTTGTAAAATTGATTATATCAATTAGGGTTGTCTTCCTTTTACTCCTCAATAAAATGTTCCATCACAGCATCACTCACACCCATATTACTGAATCCGCCATCATTGTAAAGATTTTGTAGCGTGACGCGCTTGGTGAGATCGCTAAATAAGGTTACCGTATAATTGGCACAATCAAGAGCAGTGGCATTTCCTAACGGTGACATTTTTTCTGCATAAGCTATAAACCCATCGAACCCTTTTACACCTTGACCTGCCGTTGTTGGTGTTGGAGACTGCGAAATCGTATTCACACGAACTTTTTTATCTCGACCAAAAAAATACCCAAAACTACGCGCTATACTTTCAAGATAGGCTTTATTATCTGCCATATCATTGTAATCGGGAAACACACGTTGTGCCGCCATATAGGTTAAGGCAACAATGCTACCCCACTCATTCATAGCATCCCCCTGATACAAAGCTTGCATGACTTTATGAAACGACATCGCTGAAACATCTGTTCCTTTTTTAGTCCAATCATATTTTTGATCTGTGTAAGCACGACCTTTTCGCACATTAACAGACATACCAATAGAATGCAAAACAAAATCTATTTTACCTCCTAGAATTTCCATTGATTGCTCAACGAGATTTTGTAAATCCTCCTCTGATGTCGCGTCAGCTGGAATAATTTGTGAGCCTGTTTTTTCAGCAAGTTCTTTTATTTGTCCCATTCGCATAGCTATCGGTGCGTTGGTTAATACAAACTCTCCACCTTCTTCATGAACACGCTCTGCTGTTTTCCATGCAATAGAATTTGCATCAAGTGCTCCAAAAATAATTCCTTTCTTTCCTTTTAATAAATTGTATGACATGGTATTCTAAATTTTTTATTGGCCAAATATAAGACTAATTGAGCAACTGCTTTGCATGAGCAATTGCAGAAGTTGATATTTTTTCACCTCCTAACATCTGAGCTATTTCAACAATACGATCTTCATCATTTAATTTTATCAAATGTGTGGCTGTTTTATCATTGGTGTCTTTTTTATATACCTTAAAATGATGATCTCCTTTCGCAGCTATTTGTGGCAAATGAGTAATTGAAAATACCTGCATTGAACGGCTCAATTGGTGCATGATCGTTGCCATTTTTGTTGAAATTTCTCCCGAGACTCCCGTGTCTATTTCGTCAAACATTATGGTAGGTAATTTTATATAATGAGCGAGAATAGATTTAATGGATAACATGATTCTTGACAGTTCCCCTCCTGAAGCTGCTTTCTGTAAGGGTAAAAAACTACTTCCTTTATTTGCCCGAAATAGTAAATCGATGCTGTCTTTACCTTTAGAGTTATAATTTTCTTGAAAATCTAGCGCTATTTTGAAATCGGCATTTGGCATCCCTAAATCCTTTAAAATAGCTACCATTTGAGCAATAAATACTGGAACAACCTCAACTCTACTACGATGAAGGAGTGTCGCCAAGGCATTGAGCTTTTCCATTTGCATTTCAAGATCTCTTTCCTTTTGAACAATATCATCGTCAATTGTTTCAAAAGATTCTACTTTTTCGTGCAACGTGTTTTGAATCATTATTAATGCATCAACATCAGAAACACCATGCTTAAGTAATAAATTATTAATTAATTGTAAGGTGGCATTCACTTGCTCTAATCTTTCAGGATTAAGCTCGAGACTCTCTTGAACCTCTACAATCTCCGATGACATATCATCCATTTCAATCAAACTGCTTGACGCACGTTCGTAAAGCGCGGTATAATTTTTGGCAATATCAGCTAGTTTATAAAAACTTGCTTTTAACCGAGATAAATTTTCTAAGATGCCTAGTTGCTCTTCATTAAGTAATGCATTCGCAAGTTTCAATTCTTCCAAAACAAATTCAATATTACTTAAGGTTGCTTGTTCATCCTCTAAGGCGCTTAAATCGACAGACAACAGTTGTGCTTCTTCTAATTCATTCCATAAAAATACGTTATAATCGTGGTCTTTAAGAGCTTGATTTTTTTGCCCTTTTAATTCCTCTAAGGATGCCTTTGTTTTTTTATAAACAACAAACTTTTCTTGATATTCTAGAAGCGTCACTTTGTTGTTTGCAAGTGCATCTAAAATATCTAATTGCATATCTACATTTGTAATCTGTAAAGTTTGATGTTGTGAATGAATGTCAATTAGTTGTACTCCTAGTAAAGAAAGTATATTTAAATTAACAGGTGAATCATTTACAAATGCGCGAGATTTACCTGACGGTAAGATTTCTCTTCGAATGATGGTTTCGGCATCGTAATCTAAATCATTATCCTTAAACAGTGATTTTAAATTATAATTAGCGATGTCAAAGGTAGCTTCTATCACACATTTTTTACTCGAGTCATTCATCGCTGTTAAATCAGCACGCTTACCCAAAATCAATGATAACCCCCCTAGCAAAATTGACTTCCCTGCCCCAGTTTCACCTGTAATAATAGATAGCCCATTATTGAAGTCCATTTGCAGTTCTTCAATTAGTGCATAATTTTTTATGGTGAGTTTATTTATCAAATGTGATAAAAATTAAATGATGAAAATTGAGCATCAAAATGGCTAAGCAAATATATCAAAAACCTATATTTCTCCATTTACTAGAATGCATTGGAGCTATTTTTGATAAAGTATTTGTTAGTTTTTTAATATCCACACTCGGACCATCTGAAAAAACTTGTTCGATTTCATCAGATTTTGCGTCAAAAAACACCCTTAAAATAAAAGAATTTGGACGCCTAGAATTCATGACCTGTAAGCTTGTCAGTGCCTCCGCAACAACTACCTTACCATTCTTTGGATTTTCGTGCATCCCATCTAAGCCCAGTCGATGATATTTATAAAGCACTTCTCTATACTCTTTGTAGGTAGTAGACATAACATTATCTAATAGCTGGCTTCTAGTTTGATCCCCTCCTTTTGGTGGTGCCCAACCAACCGCATTGTTTTGTTGCGAATATCCAACGATAGTTCGAGCTTGCTCAAAATATTTTTGACCTCCTTTTAACTCAAACGTGTCAGCATCCATTCCTAAAATCATGTACACATGAAATGCAATAACTGATACTAAATTAGACTCAAATTGTGTTGGACTGTAATTCAAATTTTGAAATTCTAGATATCTAAAATTAAAATCTTTATCATTAAAATTATATATCGGCGACTCATATGATGAATTAAAAATTGGACGTGCTGACTGAACCTGTATAGAGGCTTTAAATGTGTCGTTGTTGTAATCTTGAATATTAATCACCATACTTGCATTTATGCGTTCCTGTGATGCTACAATTCGATTGGTCCATTTAGTGTTACTTACAAATTCTTGTAGTTGCTTTTCAAGTGTTTTAAACACCTGGACATTTTCATTTCCAGTCTGTTGTGCATTGACAATCAGGCTACAATTCAGTTCTTGAGAACTGACATTCATGATAGCCAAAATAAATAATAATAATAAGCAATTACGCATCGATCAGTTTTAGTATTTCATTTAAAATATCTTTAGACACCTCTGCCTTAGACTTAAGGGGAAAATTAGTTGTACTCAAATCACGCTTTATCAGTGTGACCTTATTTGTATTTGTGCCAAAACCAGCACCTTTATCACTTAACGAATTTAAAACAATTAAATCTAAATTCTTATTTTTTAGTTTTTTAATTGCATTTGTAATTTCATTATCAGTTTCTAAAGCGAAACCAACAAGTAATTGGTTGTTTTTTAACTTTCCAAGAGATGCTAGAATATCTTGAGTTTTTTCTAACTCTAATGTTAAAGAGTGCTCTTCCTTTTTTATCTTTTGATTAGATATAACTTTAATTTTGTAGTCTGCGACAGCAGCAGATAATATGGCAATATCACAATTTCCATAAAATTGATGCACTTGCTCATACATTTCTTGTGCACTAACAACTGGTATTACAGTGATGAGATTTGATGAAATTTTTTGGTGGGTTGGACCGGTAATTAATCGTACCTCAGCGCCTAAATTAGAGGCTGCTTTAGCAATTTCAAAACCCATTTTACCACTTGAGTGATTCCCTATAAATCGAACAGGATCTATCGCTTCGTAGGTTGGACCTGCAGTTATTAAAATTTTCTTTTGATAAAGTGGTAACCCCTCTAAAATATGACTCTCGATAAATTTTACAATCGTTGCTGGCTCGGCCATTCTTCCCGCACCGATTAAACCACTTGCCAACTCCCCAACTTCTGCAGGAATAATGATGTTCCCATAACTTTGAAGTGTCGACATTGATGTTTTGGATGAAGCGTGACGGTACATATCCAAATCCATTGCAGGTGCCACATAAACCGGACATTTCGCAGATAAATAGATTGCTAAAAGCAAATTATCACTGTTCCCAGAAGCCATTTTAGACATGGTATTGGCTGTGGCAGGGGCAATTAAAAAAATATCTGCCCAAAGACCTAACTCAACATGATTGTTCCAAACTTCGTTATCATCATCTTCATTGGTAAACGAATCAAGAACTGGATTTTTTGATAGTGTAGATAAGGTAAGAGGCGTTATAAATTCCTTCGAAGCAGGTGTCATAACGACTTTAACATGAGCTCCATTTTTGACAAAAAGCCTCACTAGTGAGGCTGTTTTGTATGCGGCTATACCAGCAGTTATGCCTAGTAGTATATGTTTACCGCTTAAGATTGACATGACAATTATTCTACTTGAGAATCTTGATCTGTGTTTCTGTAATAAATTTTTTCTTTAAGCCATTCTTGGACAGCTAAAGCATGAGGTTTAGGTAATTTTTCATAAAACTTAGAAACTTCAATTTGTTCCTTGTTTTCGAAGATTTCTTCTAAACTGTCGTTGTAGGTTGCAAACTCCTCTAATTTATCAATAAGTTCTTTTCGAATCTCGGTATTGATTTGCTCTGCTCGTCTTGAAATGACTGATATGGCCTCATATATATTCTCTGTAGGCGCATCTATTTCATTTCTGTCATATGTTTCAGTATTTACAGGAGCATTTACTTTTTTTAAATCCATCTTTTCTATTGTATTAACTTTTTGAACTGTAAGGTTGCATTTGAGTGACTAATTCTTCACCCATACTTTTGATTTCTTCATTAAATTTTGATTCAGAATACAACTTCACAAAGGTATCATATAAAATTTTAGCCTCTTTCAAACGTTGCTCTTTTTTCCACTCAACACTATTTATTGCCATTTTAAATGCAGAATCTAGTCTGTAAAACATGGCATCTTCCTTTAATGTTGTACCAGGAAAATCGATGATGAAATTATCAAATGCTGAAATGGCTGCCTGATAATCTCTACTGTAAGGTCCTGTTGTGTTGTATTCTTTGGCTATTTCAAATGCCTTTTTTTCTAATTTGTAATCCAGTTCTTTTACTAGAGTATTTGCACTAGCCAAATACTCAGAATCAGGATAACTGTTTATAAATCCCTGTAATTTACCAATAGCGTCGACGGTTTCTTTTTGTTCTTTTGAATACACAGGAGACAGAAAATAGTAGCTTTTTGCTGCCAAAAAAGCAATTTCTTCAGCCTTTATACTTTCTGGATAAGCATTTACAAAACGTTCCATCTGATAATTTGCAGTATAAAAATCTCTCATTTCATAGAAAGTTCTGGAGTACATGTACATGAGTTTTTCAGCTTGTGGCTTACCTCTGTATTTTGGCACAATCTGAACGAACAAGCGATTCGCTTTCCCAAACTTGCCGTCATCATACAGCTCCGTACCCATTGCAAATTTCTCAGCAATATTGGTTGACTTTAAAGCTTTCTGGTATTCACTGCAAGAGCTTGTGATAATCAGGATAAATGTGATGTAAAGTAAATTCTTCATATTTCAATTGAGGATGCAAAAATAAGTATTTCAAACGAATATTAAAATAAATATTTAACCCTTCGTTTATTAACTTATTATTAGGCTAACGAAGTTTTCTTTTTATCATTGCCCATAATTGATAATAAATGACTTGATCTCTGTCTTTAAACTATTAGATGCAGCTACCAACGGCAAGCGAACCACATCCAAACAAAGCTCCATGCTATTAAGTGCAGCTTTGATTCCTGCTGGATTATTTTCGCGAAATATTAATGAGGTTATTGGCATCAATTTAAAATGTAACTCGTGAGCCTCTTTTGTGTTTCCGGACACTCCTAAACGAATCATTTTTGAAAATTCTTTGGGAAACGCTTGGCCTAAAACAGAAATGACTCCTGCTCCACCCGCTAAAACTGTGCCTAAGGCTAGGTCATCATCTCCAGAAATAACAAGAAAATCTTTTGGTTTATTTTTAAGTAATTCCAAATACTGCTGAGTGTTATTTCCTGCCTCCTTCACCGCTACAATGTTTTTAAAATCACTAGCAAGTCGTAGCACGGTGTTAGGCAACATGTTTTTTGAGGTCCTTCCCGGCACATTGTAAACAATGATAGGTTTTGGTGACGCTTGAGATATTGCCTTAAAATGTTGATAAATCCCTTCTTGTGTTGGCTTACTGTAATAGGGAGAAACTGAGAGTATTGCTGTGATTTCGCTTAAATCAGTCATTTGAATTTCTTCTATAACTGCTCTCGTATCGTTACCTCCAATACCTAACACTAAAGGCAATCTACCGTTATTTACGCGAGATACGGTTTTGAGTATATTGATTTTTTCAGATTTTGACACAGTGACACTTTCACCTGTGGTACCCATAACAACCAAGTAATCAATGTCATTATCAATATTATAATTAACAACCCTTTCGAGCGCATCATGATCAACACTTAAATCTTTTTTAAAAGGCGTCACTAATGCAACACCGGTTCCTTTTAATGCATTCATCTATATCTTATTAAAAACTTTTAAATACTTTAACAACTCTTTTTTAAATATTTCTACTTGGTTAGGGTCAATGCTTATAATTAAATCATGCAGTCTTTCATCTACATTAGAAATTCCGATTTTAAATTTTGCTTTTGATAACGTGGTAACTAAATGTAATTCCAATTGATTTATCTGATAATAACTTATGAGCATATCAAATGATTCATTGACAAAATCTGTTAAATCAACACCTTCAATATTTCCCCTCCATTTAAAATTTTCAGGATAAAAATAAGCATCCCAGCTGTTTGGCCTTGATTTATGGTCATCGATAAAAGTTATAAACTTAATTTTATTCTCTTTTATGTCCAGAGATCTTAAAAGGGATAATAATTGATCCGAATCTTTAAATTCGTTACTATTTAAAATAACACCCACAGACTGAATGACGCTTTCATCAACCAATGGCGTTCTATTATTTAAACTATTATTTAAATATTTTTGATTAGATTTTTTCTTTAATCGTTTAAAAATCATTTAAATTTATACTTTTAGCAAAAGTAAGAAACATGTCCTAAAAATGGTATTGAAAAATCATATATTAATCAAGAACAAACTCATTTTAGTTGGGCTAGTTCTTTGTTTTTTTTCCTGTAAAGACAATTTTCACCTCAATAAAATTGAAGGTTCAAGATTGGAAATAAATTCTCAAATCAAAGAGGATTCGTTGATCAATAATTTCATGGAGCCATACCGGTTAAACGTCAATAAAAATTTAGACAGTGTGCTCGCTTTTTCCGTTGATACTTATTCTAAAAATGACGGTGAATTAAACACAGCGATTGGAAATTTAATGGCTGATGCTGTTTTTAAAGAAGCTAATCCAATTTTCAAATCAAAAACACAAGAGTCAATTGATTTTGTATTGTTAAACCATGGTGGTATCAGATCTATTTTACCAAAAGGTCCAGTTACAACACGCTCAGCATATCAACTTATGCCCTTTGAAAATAGTGTTGTGGTTGCAAAACTTAAAGGTATCGTTGTCAAGGAATTGGTGAATTATTTACAATACGCAAAACGAGCACATCCTATTTCAGGATTAACAATTAAATTGGATAAAGATTCTCAATTATTGGAAGCAAAGATTCATGGAGAAATTATAAACGATGACCGCTACTATAATGTTGCCACTAATGATTACTTGTATAATGGTGGGGATAACATGTCCTTTTTTCAAAAAAGCGATACTCTTCACATTCTCAACTATAAAATTAGAAATGTCCTGATCGATTATTTTTCAAAAAATGATACCATCCGCCCTATGATTGACCAACGATTCATTAGAATAAATTAAATTAAGATATTTATGAGAAGAAGAGATTTTTTGCGTCAATCTAGTGCCTCTGCTACTCTTTTGAGTTTGAGCAGTCTTTCGTTAACGTCTTTTGTACCTGAAACTGACTCGCGTCAAATAACAATTTTACACACCAATGATGTACACAGTCATATCGATGCATTTGGTCCGGAAAGTGGACGAAATTCCAATAAAGGAGGTGTCGCTAGAAGAGCTTCACTCATTCAGTCCTTAAGAGAGCAAAATCCAAACACTTTACTATTAGATGCAGGAGATATTTTTCAAGGTACTCCCTATTTTAATTATTATGGTGGAGAGTTAGAGTTTAAACTCATGAGCATGCTTAAATATGACCTTGCAACAATAGGAAATCATGATTTTGATAATGGTATTGAAGGTTTATACAAACAACTACCACATGCCAATTTTGAATTTGTTTCTGCGAACTATGATTTTTCAAAAACGATCATGGATGAACATGTAAAACCTTACAAAATCTTTAAAAAAAATGGAATTAAAATTGGTGTTTTTGGATTGGGTATAGAACTAAATGGGTTGGTGTTAAAAAAACAATATAAAGAAACTGTTTATAGAGACCCAATTGAGATATCTCAAGACATGAGTAGAATTTTAAAGGAAGACGAGCAATGCGATTTAATCATATGCTTGTCTCATCTTGGTCATTATTATAAAAAAGATCCTAACAAAATATCTGACGTAGTGCTTGCTAGGGCGACCAAACATATCGATTTAATCATTGGGGGCCATACACACACTTTTTTAAAAAAACCAATCATTGAAAAAAATATATTGGGTGAAAATGTTTTAATAAATCAAGTAGGATGTTACGGATTATACATGGGGAAAATAGATTTCTTTTTCGATTCTAATAAATCAAAAAAAGTAAGTGGAACCACCATTTTAGTATAACTATTCAATGTTTTTTAAAAAGGGAACACTCTCGTAATGAGTTCTTCTAGAGTAAGACATATCTGACTGCACATACAAAAATGTGAAGGCAAAAATCAAAAGAATAATGTAACTAACTCCCAGAAGGGTATTGTTTTCAGAGACATAGAAAGTTGCCACTTGTAGTATTTCAGAAAACACAAGGCACAAAGAACCTAATAACAGGTTCATTGCTTTTTTAGAATCTCGATTGATATAGCCCATTAGCGCTACCGTCAACAAAAACATCACAACCCCATTGTATATAACTTCGATAATTTTATCCACATTATAAACAAAATTTGGACTTCGGAAGGCAGTCTCACTCACGAGATATATTGTGTAAATATCAAGAACAAACAGTATCATGATATGAACAGGAAATTTATCAATCACACTTTTAAAACTATAAGATTTTAAGATTTCTAAAATTAAAAATATATATGCCGTAATAGATGATAAGTTACCAATGTAAAAGTGATAAAAAGACACATTTAATGTTCCTATTTTAAAATTATCATAGTTTTCCATCCAAACTAAAGACTCGGCGATTGAAAAGAATAATAAGAAAAAGAAAAAATAAGAAGTTTTTCCCTTGTTTTTAAAATAGTATAAAAATGTTAGCAATGGTACAATAAAACTTCGTGTTATATTACCGCTTGGATCTTCAATTATCTCGAAGAAGACCGTTGCTATTGATAGGGATATTAATATACCTGCAATTAATTTAGATTTCATATTTCGCGCAGTTGTTAGAGCCAAATATATAATAAAATATACACATTATCGATAAAAAGTGTATTTTATCGATTAAATAGACTAATTTAGAATTAATCTAAATTATATTATCCAAGAAATCATCTTCCGAAATCATTTGAATATTAAGTTTATTTGCTTTGGACAACTTACTTGGCCCCATGTTACTGCCAGCAATTAAATAACTTGTTTTAGAGGAAATTGAAGAGGATATTTTACCACCATTATCTTCTATTAACTGCTTCAATCTTTTCCTAGAAACACGCTCAAAAACACCTGAGATAACAAAACTACTTCCTTTTAGTTTATCCGTTTGATTGGCTAATAATTGTTCTGAAAGTGACAATTGAATACCAAAATTGGTCAGCTTTTCTACAATCAAGTTATTCTCTTGTGAATTAAAAAAATCAACAACGCTCTCAGCTATTCTTATTCCTATTTCGTCTACATTAATTAAATCTTCAGAAGTGGCATTTGCCAAAGCTTGGATATTTTTATAGTGTTTCGCTAATTTTTTAGCCACTGTTTCACCAACATATCGAATACCTAATGCAAATAAAACACGTTCAAAAGTAATCTGCTTAGATGCCTCAAGACCGGCTATTAGATTATTGGCGCTTTTTTGCGCCATTCTATCTAAAGGAAGTAACTGCTCTAAAGTTAAACCGTATAAATCTGAATAATCTTGTATCAAGCCTTCATCAACTAACAGAGACACTGTCTCACCTCCTAAGCCTTCAACATCCATGGCCTTTCTGGAAATAAAGTGTTGTATTCTTCCCGTCATTTGAGTCTTACAACCTTGATAATTTGGACAATAATGTTTAGCATCTCCATCTTGTCTAACCAACGGTGTTTGACATTCTGGACAATGTGTAATGTAATTTGTTTTTTTAGTGTTTTTAGGTCGTTTAGTAAGATCAACCGAAATTATTTTTGGTATGATCTCACCACCTTTTTCAACAAACACCTCATCACCCACTCGAACATCTAATTTTTGAATTTGGTCTGCGTTGTGTAAAGAAGCTCTTTTTACAGTTGTACCCGCCAGCTCAACTGGTTGTAAATTTGCAACCGGCGTTATAGCCCCAGTGCGTCCTACTTGATATGAAATCTCATTCAATCGCGTAGAAACTTGTTCTGCTTTATACTTATAGGCAATTGCCCAACGTGGTGCTTTAGCTGTAAAGCCTAATTCTTCTTGCTGTTGTAGATTATTCACCTTGATAACGACACCGTCTGTTTCATAAGTCAAAGCATGTCGATGTGTGTCCCAATAATCAATAAATTCAAAAACTTCATTTATTGATGTTACTAGCTGAGCAGCCTTGGGAACTTTAAATCCCATGAGTCTTGCCAATTGTAAACTTTCGAATTGTGTTTGAACTCCTAAGTTTACACCTGCCATATTGTAAAGTAAGCATTCTAAGGGCCGTTTGGCAACCTCCCTACTGTCTTGTAATTTCAAACTTCCTGATGCTGTGTTTCTTGGATTTCGAAAGGGCTCCTCTCCTTTTACTAAACGCTCTTCGTTCATTTTGTTAAACCCCTCAAATGGTAAAACAATTTCTCCTCGAATATCAAACTTCAACGGAAACTTACCTGCGAGTTTTAAAGGAACAGATTTTATTGTTTTGATATTCGCCGTAACATTATCACCTTGAGTGCCGTCACCACGTGTAACAGCCTGTTCTAAAACACCATTTTCATAGGTTAAACTTATTGAAGCTCCGTCATATTTTAGTTCACAGACATAAGCAATATCACCATCGATTAATTTTTTAATTCGCTTTTCCCACTCATAAAGTTCCTCTTTTGAATAAGAGTTATCTAAAGAATACATTCTGTTCTCATGAACTACAGTTTCGAAATTTTTTGTTATTTCTCCTCCAACGCGCTGAGTTGGTGAATTTTTGTCTGCGAATTCTGGGTACTGATTTTCCCAACGCTGCAATTGCTTTAATTTTAAATCAAATTCATAATCACTGATAGTCGGGTTATCAAGGGTGTAATAATTATAATTATGCTGACGTAGCTCTTTACTAAGAATTTTAATTTGCTCCTCGATTTTCATTAATTTACTTGAAAAAAAGTTAACTTTTTATCTATCTTTAAAGCATCTAATATACTAAAATGCACTACAAGAATATACTCGGCGCTCTAGTTTTTATGAGCATGTTATTAAATTGTAAAAATGATGAAAATTCAATTCCCCTTATCAATATTATCCCACAGCCTTTAGAAATTACTTCTAGTGATGGATATTTTGAATTAAATGAATTTACCGGCATCATTTACGATGATGATTTCAAAGTGTCTGGTGATTTTTTAAAATCCTACCTTCGAACAGGATTGAATAAAGAACTTAATGGGCCTCATAAGATTCAATTTATTCAAGATCTCAATCTCAGCCCAGAGGCCTATGTTTTAAATATCAAAAAAAAATCAATTGATATTACAGCACAATCTGATCAGGGAGCCTTTTATGCTATTCAATCTTTAAGACAATTACTCCCTGCGGCTTTTGAAAATAAAACATTTTCGAATACAACAACGCAAATACCCTGCGTCTTAATAAAAGATCAACCAGAATTTTCATACCGAGGAATGCATTTAGATGTGGGTCGCCACCTGTTTTCTGTTGATTTTATTAAAAAGTATATTGATGCGCTCGCTATGTTAAAAATGAATACATTTCACTGGCATCTAACTGAAGATCAAGGTTGGCGCATTGAAATAAAAAAATATCCCAAACTACAAGAAATCGCTGCATATCGCCAAGAAACACTAATTGGTCATTACAATGACCAACCACATCAATTTGACAACCAAAAATACGGAGGATTTTATACTCAAGAAGAAATTAAAGATATTGTTCAATATGCGAACAGTCGTTTTATTACAATCATCCCGGAGATAGAACTCCCTGGTCATAGTCAAGCAGCTATCGCAGCATATCCAAGTCTTGGATGCACAAACGAACCTGTTAAGGTTGCCACCAAATGGGGTGTTTTTGAAGATATTTATTGCCCTAAAGAAGAAACCTTCGCCTTTTTAGAGGATGTACTTGACGAAGTACTAACATTATTTCCAAGTAGATATATTCATATTGGTGGAGATGAGGCACCAAAAACAAGATGGAAAAACTGTGATCATTGTAATGAACTGATTTTAAGAGAGGGTCTAAAAGATGAGAACGAGCTGCAAAGCTATTTTATTTCTAGAATTGAAAACTATTTAAATTCAAAAGGAAGACAAATTATAGGTTGGGATGAAATATTAGAAGGAGGACTTGCACCGAATGCAACCGTCATGTCATGGAGAGGTGTCACCGGTGCGGTGGAGGCTGCAAAACAACAACACCATGTTATCATGACGCCAACATCACATTGCTACTTTGATTATTACCAGTCGGAAAACGAACAGGAACCCCTGGCGATTGGTGGGTATCTTCCCCTTGAAAAAGTTTACAATTTTAACCCTATTCCAGATGAACTAAATGATGATGAAACTAAATTTGTATTAGGCGCCCAAGGCAATGTTTGGACAGAATACATGCAAACCTCAGAACAAGTTGAATATATGGTATTTCCTCGTATACTTGCCATGAGCGAGACAGTGTGGTCAAAAAAAGAACGTAAAAATTATGCTAATTTTATAAAACGTCTAGAAAATTTTCATGAGCGATTAGACTTCTTAGATATCAATTATGCCAACCATCTTTATGAAATCCAAGGAGAGCTCAATTCCAATAATGAAGGTTTAAGTTACCATCTTAAAACTCTTACAGAGGGTAAAACAATTCGATTTACATTGGATAATTCTGAACCCCTACTCTCTTCTAAAATTTACACCAATTCGATTCTACTCAAAGAAAGTGTTCATGTCAAAGCAGCTTTATTTAACTCAAGCAATAAACTAGGAGAAACTTTTTCTCAGTATATTAATTTACATAAAGCTGTTGGTCAAAAGATAGCCATAGACACAGAATTAAACGAGTCTTACGCGGGTAGTGGTGCCCAAGGGTTGATTAACGGTATCTCCGGAAGCAATTCACGCTATGGTGATAAAGAATGGCTAGGGTTTTCAGGAAAAGATATTGAAATAACAATCGATTTTAATGAAAAAATACAGATAAACTCGATAAAAACTAGGTTTTATAACGGACGTGGACAATGGATTTATGCCCCAAAACATATTTTCATAACTTTCAACAATGAAGAGCCCGTTAAAGTTACGATACTTGATTCAGAAGATTTAGTTGTCCCAGTCAATTTTCAAGGGCATGATGATGTAAAACGTTTGTCATTTACAATCCCAAACTATGGTGTCATTTCTGACGGAAAACAAGGAGCAGGTAACAAAGCATGGACATTTATAGATGAAATTATAATTAATTAATTAAATGAAATTAGAAATATGTGCTAATTCATATGATTCGGCTATTACTGCTGAGAAATTCGGAGCAGATCGCATTGAGTTGTGCTCAGAAATTTCGAACGGAGGTATTACACCGAGTTACGGGATGTTAACACGAGTAATTGACAACATCTCAATTCCTGCTTTTGTTCTTATCAGACCAAGAAGTGGCAATTTTGTTTATTCAAATCAGGAGTTTGAAATCATGAAACAAAACATCAATCTCTGTAAAAAATTAGGGTATCAAGGTATTGTATCCGGCGTACTAAATAGTAATAATTCTATTGACTCAAAACGCACAAGAGTTTTGGTTGAATTGGCGAAGCCTTTAAAATTCACTTTTCACCGTGCTTTTGATTGCGTCAACTCTCCTGATATTGCTTTAAATCAGTTATGTGAGTTAGGGGTTGACCGGATTTTAACTTCGGGACAAGCTCCAACAGCTGAAGCTGGCTTAAAACAACTTAAACGACTTCAAAAAAAATCCTTTGGAAAAATTATATTGCTTCCCGGTGGTGGTATTAATTCTAGTAATGTTGAGCAATTTAAGAAGGCAGGCTTTGCAGAAATACACACCTCAGCATCCTCTAAAAAGCTCTCGAAAAGCTCATTATTCTCAGCAGAAATAACTTATTCTGATCCAGATAAAATAAAAGCAATTCTGAATGAGATATAGTCTTTTGCTACTCATATTTACATGGTTCGGGTGTGAAACAAAAATTGAGACCCCACAAGTGATAGAGCTTCACAATGATTGGGATTTTAAAAACATTTCCGATAGCCTTTGGTACAGTGCAATTATCCCTGGAAATATTCATTCTGATTTACTAAAACACAATCTTATTGAACACCCATTTATTTTAAATAACGAACACAACACGCAATGGATTTCAAAAACTGACTGGGAATACAAAACAATGTTTAACATCGATAAAAAAGTACTTCAAAAAAACAATATCATTCTTTGTTTTGAAGGATTAGACACCTATGCATCAATATATTTAAACGATAATCTATTACTAAATACCAACAATGCTTTTCGAAAATTTCAAGTTGATGTCAAGTCTATTTTGACAGAAAATAACACCCTGAAAATAGTGTTTGATAATACGACAAAACATGAAGAGGAAAGCAAAAAACAATTAAATTATTCACTGCCTGAAGGAAATCGAATCTTCACGAGAAAAGCTCAATTTCAATATGGTTGGGATTGGGGCCCAAAAATAAACACCTCGGGTATTTGGCGCCCAGTCAAATTAATTGCATGGAATGATACTAAAATCAATGATGTATACATTGAACAAAATGAACTTAATGAATCAATCGCTAAACTCACAGTGCATATTGACTGTTCTAATTCAAACACAGAACAATATACTTTTGAAATATTTGTCAATGACACCTTAATCTCAAAGACCACAGATAACTTTAATAATAAATCACTTGCAATTCCCATTGAGATAGAAAATCCTAAACGGTGGTGGCCACACAATGTAGGTGACCCCTATTTGTACGGCATAAAAATTATTATCAAAAAAGATGACACTATCGTCGATGAGGCATTTGTCAAAAAGGGCCTTCGAACCATAGAACTTGTCACTGAAAAAGATGAAAGTGGTGAGTCTTTTTATTTTAAAATCAATGACGTCCCTATATACGTAAAAGGAGCCAATTACATTCCTCAAAATAGTTTACAAAATATGGTAACTACGACTCATTATGAAAAGCTACTTGATGATGTCGTAGCTGCAAATATGAATACGCTTCGTGTTTGGGGAGGAGGTATTTATGAAAACGACATATTCTATGATTTATGTGACGAAAAAGGACTTTTGGTATGGCAAGATTTTATGTTTGCATGTGCCATGTATCCTGGAGACATAGCATATTTAAAAAATGTACAACAAGAGGCAATTGACAATGTAAAACGTTTGCGAAATCATGCTTCAATAGGACTTTGGTGTGGTAATAATGAAAGCAGTGAAGGTTGGTATCGATGGGGTTGGCAAGCTGACCGATCAGAAACTGAAAAGGAAATAATTTGGAATAATTATTTAAAAATATTTGATTCAATTTTACCCAATACAATTTCAAATTTAACTGATACAAATTATTGGGAAAGCTCTCCAAAATATGGTCGTGGAAATCCCAAATACCAATTTGAAGGTGACGCTCATGACTGGTGGATTTGGCATGATGCATATCCATTTGAACATTTAGAAAAACAAGTACCAAGATTTATGAGTGAGTTTGGAATGCAATCATTTCCCAGTTATGAAGTCATTAGACACATCAATCAAAATGATTCATTAAACCTTACTTCGAAAGGGTTGCGAAATCATCAAAAACACCATCGTGGTTTTGAATTAATTAACACCTATATGTTACGTGATTTTCCGGTACCGTCATTAGAAGAAGACTATATTTATATGAGTCAATTAGTTCAATCTTATGGCATTACAAAAGGCATTGAAGCACAGAGACGAGCAAAGCCTTATAACATGGGGACTTTATTTTGGCAACTTAATGACTGTTGGCCTTCCATTTCATGGTCAAGTATTGACTTTTTTGGAAATTGGAAAGCCCTACATTACAAAGTAAAAAAAGTCTTTAAGAATATTTTGGTATCCTCAAGGGTTGAAGGTAATCTGTTAAAAACATTTGTTATTAATGACCGATTAAATAGCGTACCGCTAGAATTAAAGTTAGAATTGATTGATTTTGAAGGAAATAAATTATGGGATAACTTTAAAAACATTGACTGCGGCGGCATTTCCAATACGCAAATTAATAGCCTTAATTTAAACCAATTAAATTTCGATCACACTAATGCCGTTTTTGTTGTTTCAAATACCACAAATAGGTGGCTACATTATTTTACAAATCCTAAAAATTTAAAATTACACAAAGAAGAGATTAACAAACAAATTATAAAAACATCCTCTGGATTCACAATACTGTTGTCAAGTTCAACTCTACAAAAAGATGTATTTCTTTACACTCAAAACAAAGGCCATTTCAGCGATAATTTCTTAGATTTATTACCGAATGAAACCATTAAAATTCATTTTAAAACAACATCAGAAACATTGGAAGATCTTTCGATAAAGACCTTGAATCAATTTCTTTATTAAGTTCTATTTGCTTTCAACCATTTTGGCACATCCTGTGGTTTGTAGTGTCTCATTTTGTCAAGCAATATATCAATATCATCTTCAACAATCAATAAATCCAAATTTATAAGCTTTAAAAAACCGTTAACAACCATTCTGTCCAACATTTTAATGAGGTCGTCGTAAAAGCCATTTATATTCAGCAATCCTATTGGCTTTTGATGCAAACCTAATTGCGCCCAAGTCATTATTTCAAATAATTCTTCAAATGTACCGTACCCACCCGGAAGCGTTATAAAGCCATTTGAAAGTTCATGCATTTTTAATTTTCGCTCATGCATATTCGAGGTCGTTATTAATTGACTCAACCCCAAGTGAACAACTTCTTTTAATTTCAAAAACTCCGGAATAACTCCAATTACTTTTCCGTGATTATCTAGGACACCTTGTGCCACTTTACCCATAATACCTATTTTGGCTGCACCATAAACCAAGGTTATCTCTTCTTTTGCTAAAGTATGCCCCAATATCTCAGCTTGTGAAATAATTTCAGTATCATTGCCTTCACTACTTCCACAAAAAACTGCAATTGCTTTTAAATCAATCATTTTTTATTCGCTTTTATCATTCTGTCTTTCATAAACAAATCTTTCTTGAGTTCAATATTACAATAGTTTAATTTCTGTACGAGCTGTCGTGTCAAATTGCCTAAAAATTCATTTATTTCAAAATATAAAAATCCTTTGCTTTTTAGTGTGTTGTTAGCAACCTCTACTATACTTCTGTAAAACAACAGGGGATCATCATCTTTGACAAAAAGCGCTAGATGGGGCTCATGATTTAAAACATTAGGACTCATTGTTTCTTTTTCCAATTCACGGACATATGGCGGATTAGATACAATAACGTCGAATTGTAAATTTCCTAAATCAACATCAAAAATATCAGCCTCAATAAATTCTATGGTAACCCCGTTATCCACGGCATTTTGTCTTGCGATTTTTAGAGCTTTTTCGGAAACGTCTAAAGCAAAAACTTTCGCTTCAGGCAGGTTTTTGGCCAAAGCAATAGCAATACAACCGCTTCCAGTCCCCACGTCTAAAATAGAAATATTTTGTTTGTTATTTTGATCATTTATAATCCAAGCTACGAGTTCTTCTGTTTCCGGTCTTGGAATCAAGGTAGCAGCATTCACCTTTAATGTTAAATTATAAAATTCAGTGTTTCCTATAATGTATTGTATCGGTATATAATTTTTTAATTTATTTACTGCATTCTGAAACTTCTCCTGCTTTTTTCCTGATATTACAGCATACAAGTTTTGAGCAATATCAATACGTTGCATTTTGAGTATATCCGCTGATAATAAATTAAAAAATGAGACTATTTCCGTCTCCGCATAGTAGTCAATTAAGGTTTTAATAAAATTATTTCGCAGAATTTTTAAAATCATATTAATTCCTTTTTCATATATATTCCACAAATAGAATGTCCTGTTTTACCTTGTGGCGAGTCTATGTGCTCAAATCCATTTTTTTCATACAACTTAAGGGCTGATTTAAGTTGAGATGCTGATTCTAAATAACAAATCTTAAAATTAAAATTTCTAGCAGAGTCTATGCATAAATTCAATAATTTTTGTCCAAATCCTCGCCCACGAGCATCAGGATGGAAATACATTTTTTGCAACTCACATATGTGATTACCAGCACCTAATAACTGTTTTATACCGCCCCCACCTAAAATCTTACCCTCTCCTTCAACAACATAATAAACAGCTCTTGATTGTTGAAACCCTTGATACATATGTTTTGTGTCAATATCCTCGAGTGACGAACCAGTAATTGGCAAATCATATTCCTTAAAACAACTTGTTATAATTGCCTTAATAGACAAGTTATCCTGAGGTAAGATTTCTCTAATAATCATAATTAATTACCAATAATTAAGTATTACTTTTGTGAAGTGAAGATACACGAAAAATATATACATCGCTGTTTACAAATTGCTAAAAATGGTTTTGGTCTCACTGCCCCAAATCCTGCAGTAGGATGTGTTATTGTTTGTGATAACAAAATAATTGGTGAAGGCTACACGAGTCCTTATGGGGGCAACCATGCTGAGGTAAACGCCATTAACGCCGTGAAAAACAAATCCCTATTGAAAGATGCAACACTCTATGTCACTTTAGAACCCTGTAGCCATTTTGGAAAAACACCTCCCTGTAGTAATCTTATTATCAAACACCACATTCCTAATGTGGTCATTGGCTGCATCGATGACAATAAATTAGTTGCAGGCAGAGGAATTGATGTCTTAAAAAAAAATGGTTGTAATGTAACAATTGGTGTTTTAGAAAATCTCTGCAAGCAACATCATAAAAGGTTTTTCACCTTTCACAATAAAAAGCGTCCTTTCATCATACTAAAATGGGCCGAAACTTTAGACGGATTCATTGCTCCTTTTAACAAAAAAGAAAAAAAACCCACTTGGATTACAAACCCTTATTCAAGACAATTGGTTCACAAGTGGCGTGCTAAAGAACAAGCAATTTTAATTGGTTCAAACACCGCTAAAGACGATAATCCGAAGCTAACAACGCGAGATTGGAAAGGGAACAATCCTGTTCGTGTAGTCTTAGATAAAGATGATAGGCTCTCTGACACACTTTGTGTGTTTAACCAAGAAGCTAAAACGATTAAAGTTACAGAATCGAACATACAGAGTATTTGTAATAAATTATTTAAACATAATATAAATTCAGTCATAATTGAGGGTGGCGCACAGACATTACAACTCTTTATTGATTCAGGTATTTGGGATGAAGCGAGGGTGTTTATTGGTAAATCTCTTTTTAATGAAGGCATAAAAGCTCCAAAATTAATCTGCAAATCTAACGCGCTGACTCAGATAAATGATGATACTTTAAAGATTTATGTCCAAAATTAAAACCATCATATTTGATTTTGGAGATGTCTTCATCAATCTTGATAAAGTAGCCACATCAAAAAACTTTTTAAAATTAGGTGTTTCGAAAAATTTTAAATCTGAGATGCACAATACATTATTAGATTATGAGAGAGGACTCATTACCACCAAAAAATTTTTAGTAAATTTTAATGAAAAATTTCCAAAAATACCTTCTCAAAAAATTATTGATGCCTGGAACAGTATGATCCTTGATTTCCCTGAGCACCGTCTAGAATTTATTGAAAATTTAGCATTAAAAAACAAATACAAACTTTTATTACTAAGTAACACCAATGATTTACATATGCAACAGGTCATTAAGAATATGGGGCGTGCTCGCTTCTCCCGTTTTAAAAATTGCTTTGATAAATTTTACTTATCTCAACATATTCATCTAACTAAGCCAGCGAATTCTATTTATGAGTTTGTATTACAATCCAATAATTTACAAGCTGATGAATGTCTATTTATTGATGATTTAAAAGAAAATACGGAGGCTGCTTTAAAGATGGGAATTCATGTGTGGAATATAATTCCAACAGCTCAGGACGTAACACAATTATTTGATTTAAAGACAGACATATTTTGATTTATTTAATACTAAGCATTCTTGCATCGACTGCCATATTCGTGGTATTTAAGCTATTTAACCGATTTAAAATTAATACTTTACAAGCTATTGTTGTCAATTACATAACAGCAGCGGCCTTCGGCATCTTTAGTTATAATTCAACTGTAGATGTTACAACAATAATTAATTCCACTTGGTTTTTTGGAGCCATATTTCTTGGCTTTCTCTTTATCTGTGTATTTAACTTAATGGCGCTAACAGCCCAAAGAAATGGACTGTCTGTAGCATCAGTTGCAGGAAAGATGAGCGTAATTATTCCGGTTATTTTTGGTTTATATGCCTACGATGAAAGTTTAAAATTTCAAAAGATCTTCGGTATTGTTTTAGCACTTATTGCTGTTTACTTAACTGCTGTGAAATCAAAATCTGAGCAATCTTCTAAACAAGGCTTACTTTTGCCGTTTTTACTTTTTCTAGGTTCAGGAATTATTGATGCATCCATTAAATATTTTGAAACTGCTTATGTTCCTAAAAATGGAATTCCAATTTTTTCAGCTACCATATTTGGATTTGCAGGATTTATAGGGCTTCTTATTCTCATTTATAACAGGGCCAACAAAACATTTAAATTTGAAGGTAAAAATTTCTTTGGTGGTGTAATACTTGGTGCAATTAATTACTATTCTATCATCTATTTACTTAAGGCTCTTCAATACAACGGATTAGAGAGCTCTACCTTATTTACTGTTAATAATGTCGCCATTGTGATGGTTTCAACACTATTAGGATTACTATTATTCAAAGAATCAATATCGAAAATGAATTGGTTAGGAATTAGTTTAGCCATTGTCTCAATCTTATTAGTAACTTTAGCTTAATTTGGAAATTCGTGATACATACAGGACAATTTCACAACCCTTTAAAGAAGTTCTCTTTAAAGAAAAAAATAGTAAATTTTTTGGATATGCTTATCATGTCTCTAAAGAAGAGGATGTGAAATTTCGTCTTGAAACACTCAAAAAACAGCATCGTACTGCAGGACATTGGTGCTATGCGTATCACATTGGAGTAGATGATGTAAAATACCGGACCAATGATGACGGTGAGCCAAAAAATAGTGCAGGAATTCCCATTTTTGGACAAATTCAGTCATTTGAACTAACCAACGTACTCATCGTGGTAGTAAGGTATTTTGGAGGAACAAAATTGGGCATTAGTGGCTTAATAAATGCCTATAAGAAAACAGCTAATTTGGTATTAACAGAATCTAAAATCGTCAAAAAAACATTATCTATTGACTATACCATCATTTTTGACTATCAAAACATGAATCGTGTTATGCGAGTCATTAAAGAGAAAAAACTTCATATTATAAAACAGGTTTTAGAAATGAAATGCAACATTAATATTCGTGTAAGAAAAAAAGATGCTTTTTCAGTCTATGAGACTTTTTCTAATCTTCATGAAATAGTGATCAAAAAAATTGATTAAGACAGGGCATCTAGAATGTATTGAGGACAGCGGATGGGTCTATTTAAGTCTTTGTTTACAAATGCTAAGATTGTCGATGCAGTAGCCAAAATTTCTCGTTGTTGATTCATTAATTTATATGAAAACTCAATCGATGCTGTTGGTAACCTAACCAATTCTGTTTGAATTGTAATAAGATCATCATAGTGCACAGGCCTTTTGTATTTAATTGATAATGATACTACAGGAAGCATAATGCCTTCTGATTCCATCTTTTTGTAAGAGATATTTAAGGATCTTAACCATTCCAATCGACCAACTTCAAAATAGTTTGAATAATTGCCATGATATACGACACCCATTTGATCGGTCTCACCATATCTTACTCTTATCTGTATTTCATTGTATTTCATCAAATATGTTATCTGCTTTTGAAAATAATGTTGTACATTTCTTTCGAATTAAACATGCGAAAAAAAAACTTAAAATTCAATGGTTTTGAATTTTTTTTTTTAGAATTTTGTTCACATATTTGTCTAAGATAAAAACTCCCGGAGAATTACCCAACCTCTCTTTGTTTTTGACTGACTAACTAACTAAAATTTACAACTAGGAATGAATAGAACTGCTCAATCGGTATGGGATAACTGTCTAGATTTTATTAAAGATAATATTCAACCGCAAGCCTTTAAGACATGGTTTGAACCCATCGTAGCAGTTAAGCTTACTGAAAATGCACTCAGCATCCAAGTTCCAAGTAAATTTTTCTATGAATGGTTGGAAGAGCACTACGTCAAAATATTAAAAGTTTCCTTGAATAAAGAACTCGGTGAAACTGCCAAATTGGTTTACATTATTAAAATGGAGAACACTTATGGCAACAAACAACCATTTACAGAAAAAATACCTAGTTCGAATAGAACATCTCTGAAATCGCAAGATGTTGACGTTCCTTTTAATAATAAAAATCCAGAATTACGAAATCCTTTTATTATACCCGGAATAAGAAATGTCAAAATTGAATCACAGCTTAACCCTAGTTACAATTTTGAAAATTTTCTCGAGGGAGATTCAAACAGATTAGCAAGAAATGCAGGAATTGCAGTGGCCAATAAACCAGGTGGAACATCTTTCAACCCGCTATTGATATTTGGAGGTGTTGGATTAGGAAAAACACACCTCGCTCATGCAATAGGCGTTGACATAAAAGACAAATATCCTGAAAAAACTGTCTTATATATTTCTGCAGAAAAATTCACACAACAATACATCGATTCTGTCAAAAAAAACAATAGAAATGATTTTATTCATTTTTATCAAATTATTGATGTACTCATTATTGATGATGTTCAGTTCCTCTCAGGTAAGTCAGGAACACAAGATGTCTTTTTCCACATTTTCAATCACTTACATCAAAATGGCAAACAGGTAATTTTAACCAGTGACAAGGCACCAGTAGACATGCAGGATATTGAACAACGTTTACTATCTCGATTTAAGTGGGGTTTATCCGCTGAATTACAAAATCCTGATTTCGAAACAAGAGTGTCAATACTAAAAAACAAGCTATATCGTGATGGTGTAGAAATGGATGATGATGTCATTGATTATGTTGCAAAAAACATTAAATCGAATGTTCGCGAACTTGAGGGCGCCATAATTTCCTTAATTGCCCAGTCATCTTTTAATAAAAAAGAAATCACTGTCAATCTAGCGAAAGATATTGTTGAAAAATTTGTAAAAAACACAAAACGTGAAGTTTCCATTGATTACATCCAAAAGGTTGTCTCTGATTATTTTCAAATGGATGTGGATACCCTGCAATCAAAGACTCGTAAGCGACATATTGTTCAAGCCCGACAGCTTGCAATGTTTTTTGCAAAGAAATTTACCAAAGCTTCACTAGCAAGTATTGGTTCACAAATAGGTAAGAGAGATCACGCTACAGTGCTTCATGCTTGCAAAACAGTTGACAATTTGTCCTCAACTGATAAACAATTTAGAAAATATGTCGAAGATCTCACGAAAAAACTGTCTTTATAACCAGTAGTTCCAATGAAAATATTAATGGTTTGCTTAGGAAACATTTGCAGATCACCGTTGGCTGAAGGTATTTTAAAATCTAAATTATCCCCTGATATGTTCGTTGTAGATTCTGCAGGAACTAGTAATTATCACATCGGTCAGTTTCCTGACTCGAGGTCTATTCAAATCGCAAAACGTCACACAATCGATATTAGCAATCAACGAGGCCGTCAATTTAAAATAAGTGATTTTGACACTTATGATGTCATTTATGCCATGGACACATCAAACTATCAATATCTAAAAGGTAAAGCAAGAACGAATGTTGATCAAAATAAAATTAAATTAATACTTACAGAGATGGATAACATGCCAACAAGAGATGTCCCTGACCCTTATTATAGTGGCGTTGATGGTTTTTTAGAAGTCTTTGAAATGCTAGACGTGGTCTGTGACAATATTGCTGCAAAATTGATATCAAATAATACTTAAATTACCTTCACCTCGATTTCACAATTAAATTGTAAATTGCTAATTAATTAAGACCAAAAAATTAACGCTATGAAAAACATTCTATTTTTTGTGTTTCAACTATTTACGTGTATAATTTGTGCACAACTAGACGTGACCATTGATAATTTTGGGTCAGGTTTTGATAACCCGGTTGGCATTAAAAATGCTGGTGATACTCGTATGTTTATTGTTGAAAAATCTGGCTATATTCAAATACTCAACGCTTCAGGTAATACAAATTCATCGCCTTTTTTAGACATTGACAATCTCGTAATCGATATCACAGCAAATGACGAAAGAGGCTTATTGGGATTGGCCTTTCATCCCAATTTCAATACTAATGGATACTTCTTTGTCAACTATATAAATTTATCTGGAAATACCGTAATTTCAAGATTTTCAGTTTCTGAAAATCCTGATATTGCAGATCCGCAGTCAGAACAAATTATTTTATCATTTACTCAACCATATGCTAATCACAATGGTGGAGATTTACATTTTGGTAGTGACGGATATCTCTACATAAGTGTTGGTGACGGAGGCAGTTTTGGAGACCCTGAAGAGAATTCCCAAAATTTAGAAACTTTATTAGGTACCATATTAAGAATCGATATTGACGCAGTATCAAATGGTAATAATTACGGTATTCCACCGGACAATCCTTTTGTCTCTAATGAGAGCGCGAGGGATGAAATATGGGCTTATGGTTTACGAAATCCATGGAGGTTTTCATTTGATCCACTTAATGACAATTTATGGATTGCTGATGTTGGTGCACAGAGCATTGAGGAAATCAATATGATAAACAGTAGTGTTTCTGGTCCTAATTTTGGTTGGCGCTGTTACGAGGGTTCTTCAACAAATGATTTAAGTAATTGTCCAGACTCAGAAACATTAACTTTTCCCATTGTTGAATACACCCATTTTGCAAGTGGTAATTTTAAATGTTCCATAACTGGTGGTTATGTTCATCGAGGATCATTACATACAACATTTAATGGGTTTTATTTTTTTGCAGATTACTGTAGTAACGAAATAGGAACAATAGACTTTGACGGGAATGATTATACAATTCATTATTCAGAACAATTTAGCGGTAATAATTGGACAACATTTGGGCAAGATATGAATGGAGAATTATACATTGCAGGAGGCACATCTGGCAATATTTATAAAATAATCCCCCAAACTCTCAGCACAAATAACAAGGAATTATCGTCCGTTAAGATATTTCCAAATCCAGTTAGTGATGTGGTACAAATAAATGTAACTAGTGCATTACCTAACTCTGATATATCTATTTTTGACAGCCATGGGAAACTCATTAATTCACATGAATACACAACTCAAAATATAATTACGTTTTCGACTAAAAATTATGCAAAAGGTATCTATGTAATTAAAATTCCTATGATAAAAGGCGGAATAGTGTACAAAAAATTAGTCATTCGTTAATGATAGAAAAAGACGGCAAATTATATTTAATTCCAACACGCCTAGGGGACAACGCTCCTTTAGAAGTGCTTCCTATTTCAATTAAAAAAATTATTGAATCTTTAGATGAGTATATCGTTGAAAATGAAAAAACAGCAAGACGGTTTATAAAGAGAATCTGCCCCAGTAAATCACAAGCATCCTTAAGAATGCATGTGTTAAATAAATATACTGACGCAAGTCAGTTACCCCTATTTTTAAAAGGTTGTGAGCAAGGAGAAGCTATTGGATTATTATCTGAGGCGGGATGTCCTGGAATTGCTGATCCTGGTGCTGATGTTGTAAAAATTGCACATGAGAACGACATAAGAGTTATTCCATTAGTAGGACCATCATCAATTTTATTGGCACTAATGAGTTCAGGAATGAATGGCCAACAATTTACCTTTAATGGATACTTACCTATTGAAAAGAGTGAAAGAAAAAAAGAATTAAAACTTCTTGAAAAAATTTCATACGAACGCAATCAATCACAAATTTTCATAGAAACACCGTACAGAAATAATAGTATGTTGAGTGATATTTGTGATATATTGGGTAAGCAGACGAGTCTATGCATTGCAAGTGACATTACCTTACCAACGGAATACATAAAAACAAAAACAATTGCACAGTGGAGACACGTGTCAGTTGATCTGCACAAAAGACCAACAATATTTATTATTCAAAAAGGCTAATTACATCAAGTTTGCTTTTGCCTTTCTATTACCAACAACAAAAGACGTATCATAACCTGAGAAATTATTCATGTATTTTTTAATAGTTGTCCCATAAGCATCAGCAAAACCAATGGCCCCGTAACTACGAAGGTACTTCTTTACGCTTCCTGGACCTGCTAAATGTGCAGCCGCTAAAATCCCAGACTCTGTAATTAGCACGCCTTCAATATATGTTCCACAGAAACGCTTGATATCTCTTCTTAAAATCCATTTGTTCCTAGCTACGTTGGCCAAAAACGCTTTTTCTTGTAGTTTTGGATTTGACAAAAATGTATTTGTATTGTGAACACCTATTAGTTGCAAGGTACTTTTACCAAATTGATATTTTCCTAGATACCCGAAAGTATTGATTGAAAAGTAATTTCCACGAGACTCTTTAAAAGCCAATGCTTCTTTAAATCCAGTGAAACTCTTATCTAATTTTGGTGTCAGAAAACAATTATCAAAACCTGAGGATACCACATCGTTTTCATATTCTAAAGTATCGTAAGTCAAGTTAAAATTCAAATCAAGACCAGCGACCGAATACAGCTCAGAATCTATATTTTTTTCCTTATTTAGATTACCAAAAACAAAGGTCATCAACATCAAAGGAATCATTGAAAATGCTATTAATCTTTTATCCATGACTTTAAAATTCATTTCTCAAACTGATTAGAATCTTTATGCATTTAAGTATGTGAAAATCAGCGTGCAAAATTAGGAGTATTTAGCGCTAATTCAAAATTTATCGACAAAATGTATACTTTAAAAGCAGAAAAGACGAACTACAGTCTCAAAATAAGCGTAAAAATTGTAACCAAAATAAAAATTTTATCGATTGATTCCTTGTTTTGAAAGATAATTTTGATACTCCCTGGCGTTATTGTTGTGCTGCTTAAGTGTCTTTGCAAATTTATGAAATCCTGGATTGCTTGCATCTGCTGCAAAATAAAAAAATGAATGTTTTAATTCTTGATTTAGCTAAAGATTTATTTAGCGCTATTTTTTTTATAATATTCATTTTAATTAATCATCTTTAAGTAATCATCCTCTGTTAAAATAGGAATACCAAGTTTCTCTGCTTTAGCAAGTTTACTTGGACCCATTTTATCTCCAGCTA